>Ga0207058_1010_pt1 | contig 54315 bp, 59 predicted proteins | sample Alteio_BWMinCont_34_FD_153271 | JGI IMG/M metagenome (GOLD analysis project Ga0207058, IMG submission 153271) | Enriched cells from forest soil in Barre Woods Harvard Forest LTER site, Petersham, Massachusetts, United States -... | ecosystem: Environmental > Terrestrial > Soil > Temperate forest >...
TTGATGCACTGCACGGTAAAACCGGGCATGTATTGCATTTGATCTCCCTCAGAGGCCGCAAAAGCTTGCATTTTTCCGGTGACCACGCAACGAGCGAGCGGCTCGCGGCCGCACCTGGAATAAATCCGAGCTCCCCTTGCCGGATAAACCCCTCGCACGATCCGATGAATGGGAATCCGTGGTCACAAAGACCGCGGGTACAGCGTTCGACTGGGCCGCGCGGGAACAGTGCCAGCGATGGAGCGGATTGTGGCGCGAGAGGCCTGTGGTGTCAAGAGAAAAGAGTACAAGGGATTGTGGTATGGTTGCGGGAGCATTTCTAGTGACTGGTTGATTCGTGACTGGTGGCTGGCGAAGAGCCGCGAGAATCACGGAAATGGCCGGTTCGAGCGGATCAAGAAATAGTGAGGGGTCCGATTGCGTAGCAAGAAGTGATGGTGGCGCGGCGCGAGTTGTGCGTGGACGGGCCGCGAGACGGAGAGAGAGATGCCGACTACAGGAAAGTTTGATTTGGGTGGCGGAGGGATGCCGCAGATGCCGAATTTGAGCGGCGCGGGGAAGAGAATTTTGCAGCTGGCGATCGTGATCGTGCTGTTTTTCGTGTTGATGGCGAGCATTACTTCCATTCCAACGGGAAATGTGGGCGTGCTGACGCTGTTTGGGCGGGTGACGGGCGACGTGCTGCCCGAGGGAATTCACATGATCAATCCGCTGAAGTCGGTGGAGAAGCTCTCGGTGCAAACGCAATCGGTGAAGGAAAGCGCTAACGTGCCTTCGAATGAGGGGTTGATCCTGGCGCTGGACACGTCGCTGCTGTTCCGGCTGGACAAATCGATGGCGGCGCAGGTGTTTCAGACGGTTGGGTCGGATTACGCGGAGAAGATTGTGGAGCCGACGCTGCGGGCGGCGATCCGCGCGTCCACGTCGGCGCATTCGGCGAATGCACTGTATACGAATGCGCGTGAGTTGGTGCAGCAACAGATCCAGGACGAGTTGAAGGCGCAACTGGCGCCGCGCGGCGTGATCGTCGAAAACGTACTGCTGCGCGACGTGCAGTTGCCGGCCATGTTGAAGAGTTCGATCGAGGCAAAGCAACAGGCCGAACAGGATGCGCTGCGCATGAGCTTCATCTTGCAAAAGGAAAAGCAGGAAGCCGAGCGCAAGCGCATCGAGGCGCAGGGCATCGCGGACTTTCAGAAAATCGTGGCGACGGGGATCAGCCCGCAATTGCTGGAATGGAAAGGTATTGAGGCGACGGAAAAGCTGGCGGCGAGTGCGAATGCCAAGGTGGTGATTATCGGGAATCCGAAGAATGGGCTGCCGCTGGTGCTGGAGCCGAAGTAACGGTGAATGGTGACTAGCGACTCGTGACTGGTGACTTGTAATTCATAACTGGCGAGTATGATCCTCCCTGCCTGAATAGCAGATCCAGCCGGCAAAACGGAAGTACGAAGATTTTCGTTGACAATACGAAGAGCTTCGTATTAGTGTCTGCGCATGAGCCAGGAACCACTACAAAAACCAACGGCGTCTGAGCTGGAAATTCTGCGTGTGCTTTGGGCGCGCGGGCCTTCGACGGTGCGGGAAGTGCACGAAGCACTGAGCGAGCAAAAGGCGCTGGGGTACACGACTGTTTTGAAATTGCTGCAAATCATGACGGCGAAGGGCACGGTGCGCCGAAACGAAGACCAGAGGGCTCACGTTTATGAAGCTTGCCAGCCGGCCGCGGATACGAAGCGCCAGCTGGTCGGCGATGTTTTGCAGCGGGTGTTCGAGGGATCTGCCAGCGAATTGATGATCCACGCGCTGGAAGGGCGGCGAACTTCGAAGAAGGAATTGGGAGAGTTGCGGCGTCTATTGGATGAGTACGAGAGGAGAACGCGATGAGCTACTTCGCGAATTGGATCTCGCCGGAAGTGATGCGAACGCTCGGGTGGACGCTGCTGCATTTTATCTGGCAGGGCGCGGCGCTGGCGGCGCTGTTCGCGGTGGTAGTCGCGGCTTGCCGAAGCGCCGCGGCGCGTTACGCGCTGGCGGTGGGTGCGCTGGTGCTGATGATGTTGGCTCCCGTTCTTACATTCGCGTGGTTACTCCAGGAAACGAGTCCGGCCGTGCGGTCTGGGGCGCAAGCTGCTTTGGCAAAGGTGGGGACAGCGGGGCAGCGCACAATCGTTGCCGCGAACGCCGGCGCCCCGGCCGCGGAAGTTGCAGGCGAAACGCCGGCGGCGATGCTGTGGCTGGTGGAGTTGTGGTTCTTGGGGGTGCTGTTGTTGAGCTTGCGGACGGCGGGCGGATTGTTTGTGATCGAGAGAATGCGGCGCAAGGAGCTTCGACCGATCGGGCGAGAGCTGTACCTGCGATGTATTGCGCTGCAATTGAGGATGGGACTTGAGCGCGTGGTGCGGTATTGCGAATGCGAGCGGCTGGAGGCTCCGGTGGTGCTCGGGTGGTTCCGTCCGGTGGTGCTGCTGCCGATCAAGGCGCTGACGGGGTTGAACGAAGAGCAGATCGAGGCGGTGATTGCGCATGAGCTGGCGCACATTCGGCGGCTGGATTGCTTTGTGAATCTTTTCCAGATTGCGGCGGAAACGCTGCTGTTCTACCACCCGGCGGTTTGGTGGGTGAGCCAGCGGATTCGAGCGGAGCGGGAACACTGCTGCGACGACGAGGCGATTGCGATTTGCGGCGATGCGGTGAACTACGCGCGTGCGCTGACGCTGATGGAAGAGTGGCGGACGGCTCCGGCGTTACTGATGGCAGCCAATCGCAGTCCACTGGCGGAGCGCGTGTTGAGGCTGCTGGGATTGAATGGAGCTACGGGGAGGACACGCATGGCGGGACTGGGAATGAGTTTTGTTTGCCTGGCCGGGGCGCTGCTGGCGGGGAATGCGTTTCTCGGGGTGGCGCATGCTTCGCTGGGAGCGAGTGCCGCTATAAAGCAAGATCATTCGAGTGATAGCGTGATTGTTGTCAGGCCGGAGCCTGCGGCGGCGAACGAAAGCCGGCCGCAAGCGGCCAAGCCTTCCGGAACGGGGACTCAGCCTGCGCCGAAAGCTCAGACGGACAACAACAAGGCTTCGCAGACATCCAGCGATGAACAGGACAAGAAAGAATCCTATCTGGATGCGATGCAGGCGGCGGGATTCAAGAATCTGAACGTGGACGAGATCATCGCGATGAAGATTCAAGGGGTTACGCCCGCGTATGTGAAGCAGATTCACGAGATGGGATTTCAGCCGAACGCTGACGAAATCATCGGGATGAGAGTGCAGGGCATCACTCCCGAATACATTCGTGAGATGCAGGGCATCGAAGCAAAGCTTACGGTGGACCACTTAATCGGGATGAAGGTGCAGGGCATTACTCCGCAATACGCGCACGATTGGCGCGAATTGCGGCTGCAGCCCGGGCCGGATGGTCTTATTGGAATGAAAGTGCAGGGAATTACGCCGGAGTATATCCGCGAGATGCGGGCGACGGGACTCGAGCCCGATGCCGATGAGCTGATCGGGATGAAGGTGCAAGGCATTACTCCGGAATATGTAAGAGAGATGCAGGCGGCAGGGCTCAAGCCCGAGACGGACGAGTTGATCGGGATGAAGGTGCAGGGCATTACGCCGGAGTACGTGAAGAGCCTGCAGGCGGCGGGATTCAAGGATCTCAGCTGCAACGAACTGATCGGTGCGAAGGTGCAGGGGATCACGCCGGAATTCATCGAAAAGGCGCGCAAGCACGGTTTTCAGAATTTGACGCTGGACAAGCTGATTGGGCTGAAGCACGCGGATATTTTGTGAGCTTCGCGAATTGCACGGAGAGGAGTGACGAATCATGAATCTCGAACGAATTGCCGGGCTGGTCCTGATTATTGCGGGCGTGACGTTTACCGTCGCGAGCACGATTGGAGACGAGACGCGCAGCGGCGATTGGACGATTCACCGGTCCGACGAGGCGGGGAAAGTGGAGTTCTCGTTGATGGATTCCCGCGCGGGGCACCATTTCCATCACAGCTCGGACTGGTCGGCGAGCGACTTTGCGGGATTGGATTTTTCGAAAGCCGGGCGGCAGGACGTGCACTTCACGATTGCGCGCGACGCGGGGAAATTCGAATGCGAGGGATTCCTGCAGGATGGAGAGGGAGCAGGCCTGTTTCATTTCGCGGCCGATCCGAAATATGCGCAAGAGATGAAGTCGCTCGGATTTGAACGAATCGATGGCGACGGGCAGTTCGCGATGGCCATTCACGACGTCAGCCTGAAGTTCGCAAAAGAAATCAACAGCAAGAACTTAGAAGGATTGGACACGGACAAGCTCATCGCGTTCAAGATTCACGGAGTGACCCCGGAATTTATCGACGCGATTCGTTCGTCGGGGTTGAACGTTTCCGACAGCGACAAATTCATTGCCTTCCGGATTCATGGCGTTTCTCCGGAGTTCATTTCTGGAATTCGCTCGGCTGGGCTGAACATTTCCGATGCCGATAAGTTGATTGCGTTCCGCATTCACGGGGTGAGCCCGGAAATGATTCGCAGCCTCCGGCAGGCCGGCTACGCGCCAGATGCGGATAAGCTCATCGCCATGAGGATCCATGGAGCGACGCCGGAGTGGGTGGATGAGCTGAAGAAGTGCGGGTACGATCGCATGGACCTGGATAAATTGATCGCCTTCCGGATTCACGGAGTCTCGCCAGAGTTTATCGGGGAACTCCAGAAGCTGGGATTTGCACATCCGGAGCCGGATCAACTGATTGCCATGCGTATTCATGGAGTGACGCCGGAATTCATCACCGGGCTTCAATCGCGTGGAATGAAAAACCTGACCGTCGACCAACTGGTCAGCATGAAAATTCACGGGATTGATTGACCTTGGGGACTTAGCAACACGCCCGCCGGGCCGAGCAATTGAAGCGAAGAAATTTCCGCGGCAATTCGAACCAAGCTCAACCACAAAATAACCAGTGCGAATGCCGAAAATGGCGCGACTGAGAATTACGGTTTGGGAGGCGGAGTCTGCGCGGCAGGCTCGGCCGGCGGAGCAGGCGCGGTCGCGGTGCCAGAGGTGTCCGGCGGCGGCTGCAATTCCTGGATACGGGACTTCAGCCGCGCAACTACTTCTTGTTTATCGCCTATCTGCTGCTTCTGGGAATCCAGCTTGGCTTTTCCAGCGGTGTCATGTGCATAGTCGGGATTAGAAAAGTAGGTGTCCTGCGCCAAGGCCAGTTCGCGCTGCATAAGATCGAGATCGCTTTGCGCTTGCTTGAGTTGTTCCTTGAGTTCAGCAAGTTCCTTGGCATCTTTTGGATCTTTTTGATCCTTCGCGCCTTCGGCTGCGGGGGCGCCACTGGGTGGGTTACCTGCTACGCCGGGGGCGGGAATAGGGACAGGGAACCCCGAGGCGGGTGTGGCGTCGGGAGCGGCAGGTTTCACGTCGTCTTCGGTAATGACTCTTGCGGGTTTGGCGTTCGCGGCCGCCTTTTTCTGCTCGCGCGCACGGCGGGCGGCCTCTGCAACTGACTGAGTATCCTGGGATTGGGCGAGAGTGGCCGCCGGAATCAGCGCGGCGGAGAGAACCGCGGGAAGGGCCAGGCGCAATAGGATGCAGCGCAACATGTTGCGACTCCTCATAGCTGAGTGAGCTTGGACAATTCTTACGATACCCCGCGGGAACGTGTATGACAATCCCCCGCGGAAAAGCAGTGCGAATCAGCCAATGGACGAAATAAAGCGCGCTTCGGACAGGTCATAAGCATTCGTGGGGAGACTCCTGTGCTGGCGGCATAGCCCGGGGTGGTACGCGTGCGACTATACTGAAATGCGGATAGAAGCGAGAATCGGCGAGAAGAAACAAGGCATGGCAAGAGTTTCAAGATCAACGCTGATCGAGTTGTCTCTGCTGCTCGTTTTTTGCTTAGCGCCGGTGACTCATGCGCAGCAACCGCCCCCCTCGAAGCCGGAAACAGCGCCTGCCGAGGCGCCTGCGATGGTAACAAAGCAGGAGAGCATTCCGCCGAGGTCCGAGCACCGGTTTTGGGACAAGGAGAACGACTGGCTGTTTGCGGGAGTTGGGGCGTCGCGGACGCTGGACTATTTTTCGACGCTGAATTTGAGGCGCAGGGGCGATAAGGAACTCCTGGTCACTAATGATCTGGTGGATGATCACGCGGCGTTCGCGGTGGTTGAGGCAGCGGGAACGGGCGTTTCGATCGGCGCGTCGTATTTATTTCACCGCTATGGACACCACAAGCTGGAGCGATGGACGTCGATCGTGCATATTGGGCTGACGACGACCGGGGCGGTGCGCAACTATTGTTTGAAGACGGCGCATCATCCGGCAACTGGTCCCTAGACGGCGGGATCTCGCAACGCGGAAACGGTTTTGAACTGGCTCCCGTCCAATACAAGCAGATGGAATATTGCGGTTCGAACGACAGTCCTGCATACTCGCGGCGCGCGCGAGTGCTGTCCCCCAGCGCATCGAGATTGACGATGAAAATAATCCGAGGAAGTCTCATGGGACGGTCGGCATCCCTTCATGTTTTCCTGTTTGTTATTTTTGTTAGCCTGGGGTGTTCCCAGGTCTCGTTCGCGGCAGCTCCCCAGGTGGCTCGTGCGGAGCTGAAGCCATATCCAGCGCAAACTTCTCCGCAGGATAAGAATTCTCCGCCAAGCCCAGCCTCTGGATCACAAACTTCGGAGCAGTCCAGGACCGAGCAATACACGCTATCGCAGGAGCGTTACGAGAAGGCGGTGGCGTATTCGCGGGCGGATTACACGCTGTACTTCGTTTCTTATTTTCTCGGCGGACTTTTTCTGTTCCTTATTTTGCGGCTGGGAGTGGCGGCGAAGTTTCGCGACATTGCCGAGAATGTGAGCGAGAAGAGGTGGGTGCAAGGAGTGGTGTTCGTGCCGCTGCTTTTTTTGACGATTGACGCGCTGGACCTGCCGATCAGCGTCTATTGGCACTCGCTTTCGTTGCGATACGAGCAGTCGATCCAGGGATGGGGCTCGTGGTTCTGGGACTGGGCGAAGGGAGAATTCGTGGTGATGGTTTTGGGGATTCCCGTTGTTCTAGTTTTGTACGCGTTGATGCGGCGCAGCCCGCGGCGGTGGTGGCTCTATGCTTGGGTTCCGGCGGTGCTATTCGAATTGGCGCTGATTGTCATCACTCCGATGGTGATTGATCCGCTGTTTAACAAATTCGAGCCGCTGAACAAAGAACATCCAGAGCTTGTGGCTTCGATCGAGAAGTTGACGAATCGCGCGGGCGTGCCGATTCCGCCGGAGCGCATGTACCTGATGCTGGCGAGCCAAAAAACCAACGCGATCAACGCGTATGTAACGGGGTTGGGCGCGTCGAAGCGCGTCGTCATTTGGGATACGACCATTCAGAAAACCACGAATGACGAGGCGTTATTCATCGTTGGACATGAACTAGGCCATTACGTCCTCGGGCACGTTTGGAAAGGATTTCTGTTGGGTGCGGCAGGGCTTTTGGTGGCGCTCTATCTACTGTTTCGCGGATTGCACTGGACCCTCGGGCGCTGGGCCAAAGACTGGAACCTGTATGGCCCGGAAGATTGGGCTTCGCTCGCGGTGCTGTTGCTGCTGCTGCAGGTGCTGCTGTTCTTTTCTTCGCCGGTCATCAGCGGGGTCAGCCGCATGGAGGAGCATGCCGCTGATGTCTATGGATTGGAAGTGATTCACGGGTTAATCCCGAATTCTGCGGAAGTCGCTGCGCACGCGTTTCAGGTGCTGGGGGAACTGGACTTGGCGGATCCGAATCCGCCGGCGTTCATCACGTTCTGGCTGTATTCGCATCCGCCGCTGGGAGACCGGTTGGTGTTCGCGCACAGTTACGATCCGTGGTCCAAGGGGGAATCGCCGAAGTACGTGAAATAGCCACGAGCGTCAGTGCGCTGAGATTCTATTGTGCGTGGCGGGAGTTGGAATGTTTGCGTGCGAAGGCGGCAACTTTGCTGCGATTGCCGCAAGCGGCCATGGAGCACCACCGGCGGCGACGCGTGCGAGAGGCGTCGTAGAAGAAGAGGCCGCATCGAGGGTTGGCGCAGAGGCGAATGGGGGCTCTCGCTCCTTCGACGACAATCTCCGCGGCGGAACGGGCGATGGCGGCGAGCAGCCAGTCGAGACTGTCTTCGCGGGCGATGTACTCGATGCGCCAGGATTGATCTTGCTGCAAGAGTTCGTCGTGGCCCTCGGTGATGCGGAGGAGGGCATTCACCGGTTCGACCCACTCGCGGGCGATTCGTTCCTTTCGGACCATGGCCGTGAATATGCGATGCAGCGATTCCCGTAGGCGGTGAGATTTTTCGAGAAGAGCGTCGGCGGACTGGGGGTCGCTCTGGGGCAGGAGCAGCAGCCGGGCGCTCCGCTCAGAAGATACGATGCGCGAAGCCTCGAGGAATGCAATAAGGTCTTCCCAATGAAGCTCTCGCGAAGGAGGGGCAGCGTTGACGAAGTTGAGGGCCAGGCGTCCGCCGAGGAGTGTGTGGGCCTCAGTATGATTAAGCGAGGGCATGACGGCGATAACCGGTTATGAGCTTCAAGACGGTTATCATACGCTTGTTTGGGCATAATGGACCATTTCTTTGAAACCTTTGGAGAATTGACGACTCTTATTCGGTAGGCGGCTGAAAATGAGAACCTTGATTACGGTCTTAGTGCTCGCAGCTTTCGTGCTTGGCGCATTCGCGCTGACATCCCACCATAGTCCACGGGCTCTCCAAAGCGCCCAGGCGGGCATGCGGGCACCGGTTGTGGTTGAGCTTTTTACGTCGGAAGGGTGTTCAAGCTGCCCTCCGGCCGACTCTCTTTTGGCGAGACTCGCAGACCAGCAACCGGTGGGCAACGCGGAAATCATCGCGCTGGAAGAACACGTTGATTATTGGAACGACTTGGGTTGGATGGACCCGTTTTCTTCGCGAGAGTGGACCACGCGGCAAAACGTGTATGCCGGTCCACTGGGGAATGGCAACCCGTATACGCCGCAAATGGTGATTGACGGCAAAACGGAGGTAGTTGGCAGCGATGCGGGCAAGGCGCGCCAATTGATTCAACAAGCGGCCGGGGAAGAGAAAGCACCAGTAATGCTGACGCAGAGCAGCGCGGCCAAGAGCGGCGCCGCGGAGTTCTCCGTAAAGGTGGGACTTCTGCCGCGAAGCACGAAGGGCGATACGGCGGAGGTGTGGCTGGCGGTGACGGAAACGGCGCTGCATTCCGCGGTATCACGCGGAGAAAATGCGGGCGAGGATTTGCATCACGCCGCGGTGGTGCGAACGATGGAACGGATCGGTGAAGCGAAAGGCGCGAGCGAAGCCGCTTTTGCTAAAGATGTGAGCGTTCCACTGAAACCGGAATGGAAGCGTGAAAATTTGAAGGCCGTCGTGCTGGTGCAGGAGAAGAAGAGCCGCCGAATTCTAGGCGCTTCGGAAATCCGCGTAGCGCAGTAAACCGCACTCGCTGATACTTTTCCGTTTACCGCGAAACCCGCTTCTCATTTGACAATCGATTATTCTTAAAGCATTTTCAACGACGGCGTGCGCGACGGCATGTTCTCTGCGAGACTCTTAAGATGGATAAAGCCTGTCTAAGTTTGAGTGGGCAACCGCTTACGGCGGAACGTCGAGTCCGTCTGACAGAAGCATGCGGTGGATCATTTTCCTCGAGGTGATTGTTGGATTCTGAGCCTCTCCACGATCCTCCCTCCATATCACCCTCTATGGGCCCGCCTCCTGAAGAATTTCCGGGGAATATTTTTCTGAATGATGGGGGATTGCGCGCGGGCTGGCGCCTCCTGGTTTATGCGCTGTTCGTTGCGGGGCTCGGAGTCGGCGGGGGGATCTTGCTACTGCAGTTTGTGCCGCCGTTGCGGAGTCTCTCGTTTTCCGGCTATTTGTTTGCGGACGAGGCGTTCTGCTTCCTTGTGGTTTTTGGAGCGGCACTGATCATGGCGCGGCTCGAGCGGCGGCCCGCCGGCGTTTATGGATTGCCGCTCCAAGGAGCGTTCGAAAAATTGTTTTGGCAAGGTTGCCTGTTTGGATTGGCTGAAATATCCGCGCTGATTGGGCTGGTTTCCGCCTTAGGCGGCTACTCGTTCGGGAGCCTTGCGCTAACTGGACGAGAACTTTTGCGGTGGGGAATACTCTGGGCGATTTTCTTCATACTCGTGGGCCTGTTCGAGGAGTTTTTGTTCCGCGGGTACACGCAATTCACGCTCGCGGATGGGATCGGCTTCTGGCCGGCGGCGATTCTGCTCTCCTGCTTCTTCGGGGCGGTGCACTTGGACAATCCCGGAGAAGATTGGGTGGGCGCGGCGAGTGTCGTGAGCATCGGATTGGTTTTCGCGTTTGCTTTGCGGCGCACCGGGAATCTCTGGTTCGCCGTGGGGTGGCACGCCAGCTTCGATTTCGGCGAGACGTTTCTCTATTCGGTGCCGAATAGCGGCGTGGTTTTCGACGGGCATCTTTCAAATGCAACCCTTCACGGAGCCAACTGGCTGACAGGAGGATCGGTAGGCCCCGAGGGCAGCGTATTCAGTTTTGTGACGATGGGAATTTCGGCGCTGGCCATTCATTTCCTGTTTCCTGCAAAAAACAAAAAGCCCGCTTTGGACTAGACGAGGGTATGGCTCAGTGGACGAGCTCGGAGGCGAATACGAGCCGCACTCCCTGGGCCTGCGCTTTGGGGAGAACTTCTCGCAAAGCCTGAAGCGTTGCGGAATGGGGATGGCCGATGGCGATGGCCTGGCCTTTTTCGCGAGCGCCGCGCAGGGCGAGTTCTAGCTGTTTGCGGACGGCGGGAACTTCAGCGACGTCATCGAGAAAAGGCACGTTGCGGAACGCGGAGGGAATACCATCGCGCTGCGCGGTGTCGTAGGCCACGGTGGCGGCGGTCGTGCGGCTATCGATGTAGAAAAGATGGTGGTCGCGCAGGACGGGCATGAGTTCGGACATCAGCGCGGAATCGGAAGTGGCTTGCGAACCTTGGTGATTGTTGACGCCCACTACGCCGGGGACCTCTTGTAAGAATTGATCCACTAAGTTCGATACTGCCTCCGCGGGCATGCCGGGGTGCAGCTCCTGCGCTTCGGGTTGTTCATTCGCGACGGATTGCATTGGGAGATGAAGCAGGACTTGATAGCCGCGGCTGTGCGCTTCGTTGGCGATCTCGACGGAATGTTCATGATTGGGCAGAACGGAAATGGTCAGCGGATAAGGAAGCGCAAAGATGGCTTGGGCGGCAGCAGTGTCGCTGCCAAGATCGTCGAGGATGATGGCAAGTCTGGGGGTCGAGGATGGACCGGTTGTGCTGCTATTTTGTTGCGAGAGCTTGGAGCCAATGTGAATGTGAATCGCATGTGTTGGCACGCCCGCTTTCAGGTAGAAAAAAAGAATTCCTTCGCGGCTTTCGGAGGGCTGCTCGGTGAGGCCGTTGCGGGTGGCCACGGCGCCCAGGGATTGCTGAATCTTTGCGATCTGGGAGCGCGCGGCGGAATCCGGCCCATTCGAAAGAATGGTGATATCGAGATGGTCGGTGTTTTCGGGGGATGCGCTGGACGCTTGCAGGCCGACACGAATATCGGAACCCGGCGGCATCGCTGTCCTGGCCGCGTCCGCTAATTCACGCGTGATTGCGTGAATTCTTGAAGGGGCGAATCGCGTCGGTTCTGATTTCTTGCAACCAGCGGCGACAATGCCGATGAGCAGAAGAAGGGCAAGCAGGCCAAAGCCTGACTGACGATTCTTGGAATTCGATGACGCTGAGGGATTGGTCCCTATCGAAACGCCCGCGCGAACCACAGAATACTACGCGGCCTTTTTCGCGGGGGCTTTCAAGAGCTCAAGCGCGCGGTGGAAGATTGGATCCTCCGGAGACAGGGGGCGCGGCCCCAGACCAGGCTCTTTTTGGACATCGGTGTCCGGTGCCACATCTTCGTCGCCGGTATCCGCATCGTCTTCGGCGACGGCGCGCACCACTTCCGTGGGCGTGACGCCTTCTTCCAAGATGGACTTGCCGCCAGGATTGTAATAATTCGCCACGGTGAGAATCAGGGCCGAGCCATCGTCCAGCGTGATGAGTTTCTGTTCGGAGGCCAGACCAAAGCTGCGTTCGCCAACGACATCTCCACGATGGTTGGCGACGATGGCGGAAGCCAGAACTTCCGCGGCGCCTGACGTGGTGACATCAATCAGCACGGACACAGGGCCTTTCCAAACGACTTGCTTGGGCTCTGCGGAGAAGACTTGCGTCGAGACAGTCTGTCCGCGCAGCGTGGTCAACATTCCGGAAGGTACAAACAGCCGGGCCATGGAAATGGCTTCGGAGATGGGGCCGCGTCCACACTCGCGCAGATCCAGAATAACTTTGTGAACGCCCTGCTTTTCCGCGTCGAGAAGCCGGTTGCGAATGTCATCGGTGCGCCCGGCGTCCAGCGACGGGAAGCGCAGAACGAGAATGTCGGGATCCGTCTTTTGCACGATGATTTTCGGAGTGGTGAGCTTCTCGCGAACGAGGTCGATGTCTTCCGGAGTGGCTTTGCCGCGGCGGATGACAGAAACCTTGACGCCGGTGCCCGGTTGGCCATTGAGAAGATTCAGAGCCTGGCCGACGGACATGTCGCGTGTGGTGAAGCCAGCGACAGACTCAAAAATATCGCCGCTACGAATTCCGGCTTTGGTGCCGGGGCTGTCCGGGAGAACCGAAAGTACAATTACATAACCGTAGCGCTTGCTGAGCGTCAGGCCGGTTTCCGCGGTTCCAGGATTCTGTAGCTTCTTCTTGTACTCTTCGTATTCGCGCGGCGTGAGGTAGCTGGATTGCGCGTCGAGGGATTCCATCAGCCCGTGTAAGGAGCCTGCCGTCACGGTGCGCATGTTCGGATCGTCCACATAGTCCTGCTGGATTTTCTGCAGGACTTCGCCGTAGACGGTGAGCGATTTGTAGGTTTTGTCATCCGGCGTGCGGCCGAGAACGTGTCCCAAGCCTGCGTAACAAAAGATGGCCACTGATATGGAAAAAACTGCAATGCGAGCCGCTCGACTCATTCCTCACCCATCCTCATAAAACTACGAAATTCGATTATAGCACTGCACAAGGGTGGGACGCGTTAGGAATGAAAAAGGAAGTCTGTGCCGCCGTGTCGCAAAAACTAAATCTGGTGAATAGACACGTGGAATCGGTGAAATGTTGCGCAATTACCACACCACTTGTTCGTGCTGACTAATTGTGGTCCTTAAGTCGTTGATAGTAAAGAACAAGCTTGACAAGGGCTGGCATGCAACATGCTACCATTGGATGGGGCATGTTCCAGACAACTATAGCTAGGGAAGCGCGCGCCGAGGGTGTGGGTCTGCACACTGGTGTGTACGGGCACGTGCGTTTGGTGCCCGCGCCCGCCGAAACAGGGATCGTCTTTCGCCGCGTGGACCTCGATAATTTTCCCATTGAAGCGCAGGGCCACAACGTTGCGCGCGTCAGCTACGCGACGAGCTTGATGAAGCAGGGCGTTTTGCTCTCCACGACGGAGCACCTTCTCGCGGCCATTTATTCCTGCGGAATCGACAACATTTATATCGACATCGATTCGATCGAAGTCCCGATTCTGGACGGTTCGGCGGAGCCGTTCATGCAAATGCTGGAAAAATGCGGCATTCGCAAGCTGCGCCGCAAACGACGCTATCTTAAGGTGTTGAAGCCGCTGGAAGTCGTGGAGGGCGACCGCCGCATTGGGATCTACCCGGCGGACGAGTTTCGTGTGTGCTGCTATGTGGATTTTCCGCACCCGCTGGTCGGCCAGCAGGAGGTGGAGATGGTGGTTGGCCCGGAAACCTTCCGGCACCTCTTGGCGCGGGCGCGCACCTTCTGTTTCGAGCGAGACATTGAGCCACTTAAGGCCATGGGCCTGATCCGCGGCGGTTCGCTAGACAACGCCATCGTCCTTACCAACGACGGCGTCATGAATGGCCCCCTGCGCTTCCCCGACGAATTCGGGCGGCATAAGGCTCTGGATCTGATCGGAGACCTTGCGCTGGCGGGGCTTCCCCTTTTGGCACGGGTGGAGGCGCACAAGGCTGGCCACGCCCTTCATACCCAGCTCGTCAGCCGGCTTTTGGCCGATCCATCGCTTTGGACCATAACCACCGAGGAGACGGCCCGGTCCGAAAGGGAAGCTTACCTGCCGGTTCTTTCCCCTGCCTCTGCTGCTGATTAGGGATTCGCCGCCTTCCATACATCCCTTGATTGCGAAATGACCGCTGCTCCCGCAGAATGGGCTGGAAATCATGTCCAACAATGATCTAGCCGTCATCGTATTAGCCGCGGGAAAAGGCACGCGGTTGAAGTCGAGCCTTGCAAAAGTGCTGCACCGCGCGGGCGGCCGCACGCTTGTTGAGCACGTTGTGCGCGCTTGCGGGCCGCTGAAAGCTAGGGAAACGGTTGTCGTCGTGGGCTACCAGGCAGAGCAGGTGACCGCGGTGGTTGAGCCGCTCGATGCGACGGCTGTGCTCCAACAGCCGCAAAACGGCACTGGCCACGCGATGCAAGTCGCCAAACGCGCGCTCGGTAGAGCGAAGTTCGCGATCGTGCTTCCCGGAGATGCTCCGCTGGTCCGCACGGAAACTTTGAAGGAATTGATCACCGTGCATCGTAATGGCAATGCAGCGGCAACGATCTTGACGGCGGTGCTCGTCGACCCTTCCGGGTATGGACGGATTCTGCGAAAGACGGAAACCACGGTGTCGGCCATCGTGGAAGAATCGCAGCTCAATGACGAACAGCGCGAAATCAACGAAATCAATTCCGCGATCTATTGCTTCACGCTGGAGAAGCTTTGGCCTGCGTTAGCTCAGGTAAAGCCAAACAACAAGCACCGCGAGCTGTACTTGACGGATGCGGTCGCCGCGATGAACGCAAAGGGCGACACCGTGCTGGCTCACGTGGCCGCCGACTCCCGCGAAGTGCTCGGATGCAATACCCGCGCCGACCTCGCGGAAGTGGACCGCATCTTCCGCGAATGGAAACGCAACGCGCTAATGGACGCAGGCGTGACGATTCAATTGCCAGAGACCGTGCTGATTGATCCGGACGTTACTGCGGGGGAAGACACGGTGATTGAGCCCGGAGTGCAATTGCTCGGAAAAACGAAGTTGGGCGAGCGCTGCACGATTCGAACGGGAAGCGTTCTCAACGACGCCGTTCTCGGCGATGACGTGACCGTCGAGCCGCATTGCGTGGTCGTGGAGAGCCGCCTGGAAAACAGCGTGCTCATCGGTCCGTTCGCCCGAATGCGCCCTGGGAGTCATCTGAAAACCGGCGCACGCCTCGGAAACTTCGTGGAAACAAAAAAGGCCGTCATCGGCGAAGGCACAAAAGTGCCGCACCTGACCTATCTGGGCGACGCCAAGGTGGGGCCTAAGACCAATATCGGGGCGGGCACTATCATCTGCAACTACGATGGATTTCACAAACACCCAACCAATATCGGCAGAGGAGTGTTCATTGGCAGCGATTCGGTGCTTGTCGCTCCCGTTCGAATCGGCGATGGAGCGTATGTCGCCGCCGGATCCGTGATTACGGAAAATGTTCCGGCTGACGGGCTCGGCATCGGGCGCGGACGGCAAGTGAATAAGCCCGGCTGGGCCTCCAAGAAGCGGCGTGAATTGGCTGCTGCCGGGCAACCTAAAAAGACAAAGAAAAAATCGAAACGCCGCAAGACTTCCAGAAAAAGGAAGTAACGTTTTTCAATTGAAAGCGCGACCGAAGTAAAGCGTTGCGCATTCCCTCCACGAATCATTGAATGGAGCTCGCTTGGATGCTATCGTCCGCGGTACGTGAAGCGGAAGGAGTCCTTCTGTGGGCAATTGGGTGAATTGGCTGCTGGTTATCGGCGGCATCGTGTGCGTCATCATCGAGCTGGCGCTGGGCGCGTTGACGGGTTTCGATCTGGCGCTTCTGGGTGCGTCGCTGGCAGTCGGCGGTGGAATCGGCCTCCTGGTCGGCTCAGGAAAGATTGGCTTGCTCGCGGCAGGCGTGCTCGCGTTGCTGTATCTGGCGGTGTTTCGAAGCTGGTTGAAAACGAAACTGACGGTGAAGGATCAGGCCAGCAACGTGGATGCGGTGGTGGGGAAAACCGGCGTGGTGACCAAGCGGATCGCCGTTCGTGAACCTGGCATGGTAAAGGTCGGCGCTGAAATTTGGCGAGCGGAGTTGACTATCGGAGATGATGTCGCGCGAGACGCCGGGGCGGTTGTGATGGTGCAATCGGTCGAAGGTGTAACGCTCAAGGTAAAGTGAGGGAATATGGATGCCATTGGCGGCCTTGTCGTGGTGGCCATTTTTGCGTTCCTGGTGCTTGGATTGGTGGCGCTGGCCAAGGGTGCGCGAACCGTCAAGCAATACGAAAAGGGATTGATCACGCGCCTGGGCAAGTATCACGGCATGGCGCCCTCTGGACTGACCTTTATCGTGCCCTTCGTTGACGATATCGTGCGCGTGGACATGCGCGAGCAAGTCATCACCGTGCCGCCGCAGAAACTCATCACCAAGGACAACGTCACCGTGGAAGTGGACGCCGTGGTCTATTACAAGGTCATCGACCCGGTGAAGTCGCAATACGAAGTGCAGGATTTCGGCTACGCCTGCACCACGCTGGCGCAGACAAATCTGCGCAACCTGATTGGCGACCGCACGCTCGACGAAACTCTCGTCGCCCGCGACATGATCAACACAAACTTGCGCGAAGTCCTCGACGAGGCCACTAACGGCTGGGGCGTGAAGGTAACGCGCGTCGAGGTGCAAAAGATTGAGCCGCCGCGGGACATCACCGACGCCATGTCCCGTCAGATGAAGGCCGAGCGCGAGAAGCGTGCCGCCGTTTTGGAAGCGGAAGGCATCAAGCAAAGTCAGATTCTGCAGGCCGAAGGCAAGAAACAGTCCGAAATCTTGAAAGCGGAAGGCGACGCCCAAGCCCGCATCACCCGCGCCAACGCCGAGGCCGAAGCCATCAAACTGGTGTCTAACGCGGCGGAAACGTACTTCAAGGAGCGTGCGGAAATGATGCGGCGGCTCGAAGTCTTGAACAATACTCTCGCGCAGAACACGAAATACATCGTGCCGTCGAACTCCAGCCTCGTAAACATTTTGGGCCTCGACGGCGCCATGCAGTCAATGCCGAAGCCGCTGAGTGATGCGCCCGCGCCAACTGCTTCCGGGCCGGCGGGCCGCTCGCTCTGATTATTGAGGAGGCTTTGTCATGGCAGAGACAAACGTCAAACGTGAAGTGCGGCTGACGACGATTTCGCCCCAGTTCGTCGTGCCGGACGTGGTGGTGGCCGCGGAATACTATCGAGACGTCCTGGGCTTTCGAATCCTGGACTATTTTCTCGATCCGCCGGTCTTCGCCATGGTGGCGCGGGACACCGTTGAAATTCATTTCGGGAAAGCCAGCGACGGTGTGCTTCCTTCCCCGAACTCCGAACGTCGCGGGCGCGGTCTAGGTCTCGACGCTTACATCTGGGTCAGCGATCTCGATCCTCTTCATGAGGAGTTGAAGGCGCGCGGCGCGAAAATTGTCGAAGCGCCCACGCTGCGCGTTTATAAGTGTTACGAGATGGTGGTCGAGGACAACTTCGGCTTCCGCTTGTGTTTTTCGATGGACTACAGTTTGAAAGAGACTTGAGGCGCGGCCAACTTGACTGCGCAAACTAGAAAACTCTGCGCAAGGCGCGCGTGTGCTAAAATAGGAGTTCCCGCAACGCTACAGGGAGCTGTCACCGCATGAAATTTGGAGTCGTAGTTTTTCCCGGGTCCAATTGCGACCACGACGCGTTTTACGCCATCAGCAACGTCCTGCACAAACCGGTCGAATTCATCTGGCACCAGTCGGAAAACTTGGCAAATTGCGACGCCATTATTCTGCCCGGTGGTTTCTCCTACGGGGACTATTTGCGGACCGGCGCGATTGCGCGGTTTTCGCCGGTGATGAAGTCCGTCGAGAAATTTGGCAAAAGCGGCGGCATGGTGCTGGGCGTTTGTAACGGCTTCCAGATTCTTTGCGAAGCGGGCCTGCTCCCTGGCGCGATGATGCGCAACAGCGGGCTGCGTTTTATCTGCCGCCACGTGCACATCCGAGTTGAGCAAACCGATACGCCGTTCACTAACGCCGCGCAGAAGGGCCAGATCCTCAAGATTCCCATTGCGCATTCCGACGGGAATTACAATTGCGACGAGGCCACGCTCGCAGAGCTCGAAAAAAATCGCCAGGTCATTTTCCGCTACACCACGCACGATGGATCTAACGACAACGCGGGGAATCCCAACGGCGCGGTTCGCAATATCGCCGGGATCTGCAATCGCGAACGTAACGTCGCTGGCCTGATGCCTCATCCCGAACGCGTGGTCGAACCTGCCCTCGGCTCTTCCGACGGCCTCGTGATTTTCCGCTCGATGGTGGAAGCGCTAGTCGGCGCTGCCAAGGCAACGGCTTGATGGCCACAGCAATCACTGAAATCAAGGTAACGCCCGAAATTGCCGCGGAACATGGTGTAACGCGCGAGGAATACGCGCGCATTCAACAAATTCTTGGGCGTGATCCGAACATCACGGAACTCGGCATCTTCAGTGTGATGTGGAGCGAGCACTGCTCCTACAAATCGAGCAAAGTCCATCTGAAGCGCTTGCCGACGCGCGGCAAGCTTGTGGTGCAAGGTCCGGGAGAAAATGCCGGCGTTGTGGACATCGGTGACGGGCTCGTCGCCGCGTTCAAAATCGAATCGCACAATCATCCGAGCTACGTCGAGCCTTTCCAGGGCGCGACCACCGGAGTTGGCGGCATCCTGCGCGATATTTTCACGATGGGCGCGCGGCCCATCGCCGTGCTGGATTCACTCCGCTTCGGCGAAATTACGCCGGGCAAACACACGAGTGAGGAAGAAGCTGCGAAGAATCGCCGGGTACTTGATGGCGTGGTTCGCGGTGTTGGAAGCTATGGAAATTGCTTCGGCGTTCCCACGGTCGGCGGCGAAGTCGCATTCGAACCGTGCTATTCGCAAAATCCGCTGGTCAATGCGCTCGCTCTCGGTATCGCCAAAAAGGAAGAAATCTTTCTGGCCAAGGCCAAGGGCATCGGCAATCCAGTGATCTACGTTGGCGCGAAAACCGGGCGGGACGGAATTCACGGCGCATCGCTTCTCGCTTCCGCGGAATTCACCGAGGAATCGCAGCAAAAGCGCCCCAACGTGCAGGTTGGCGATCCCTTCATGGAAAAGCTGCTGCTCGAAGCATGCCTCGAAGCCATGCAGACCGGAGCGGTCGTCGCGATTCAGGACATGGGCGCCGCCGGACTTACTTGCTCGACGATGGAAATGGCTTCGCGCGGCGGCACGGGGATTGAGATTGATCTAGCCAGAGTTCCGCAGCGCGAAACAGGAATGACGCCGTACGAAATCATGCTCAGCGAGTCGCAGGAGCGCATGCTGCTGGTCGCTGAAAAAGGCCGCGAGCACGAAGTGCTTTCTGTTTTCAAGAAGTGGGGCCTCGATGCGGTGGTCGTCGGCACGGTGACCGAAGGCGGCATCGCGCGCATCAACAACAACGGCCGAGTTGCCGCGGAGATTCCAGCGCATCCGCTGGCTGAAGAAGGGCCGGTTTACAATCGGCCGCTTGCAGCGCCCGCGCCGCGCATCGAGTCCGAAAAAGATTGGTTTGCATTCGCGCCGGAAGGCACGAACCTCACGGAAAACTTCAAAAAGTTGCTTGCGTCGCCCGCGATTGCCTCCAAGCGCTGGATCACCGAGCAGTACGACACTTCGGTAAGAACGAACACATTGGCTGGCCCCGGCGCGAGCGATGCGGCAGTTGTGCGCATCAAGGATCCGCAAACGGGCGCCGTGAAGCGCGCGCTCGCGCTCTCTACCGATGGCAATGGACGCTGGTGCTTCTTGAATCCGCGCGTCGGCGCCATGCACGCTGTTGCTGAAGCTGCCCGCAACGTCGCCGCTAGCGGCGCGCGTCCCATCGCCGCCACGAATTGCCTGAATTTCGGCAGCCCGGAAAAACCGGAAGTGATGTGGCAATTTTCTCAGGCCATTGATGGCCTCGGCGAAGCCTGCACCATCCTCAGCACGCCAATCACTGGCGGCAACGTCAGCTTCTACAATGAGACTCTCGGCAAATCCATTTACCCGACGCCGGTCATCGGTGTCCTCGGCATTCTCGATGACGTCTCGCGCGTTCTGAAAATCGCCTTCCGCGATGACGGCGACGTCATTCTTCTGCTCGACGGATCGAATTCCTCTGTAGTGGCGCAGCAAGCTTCGCCACCACAAAGCAATCAAGCGTCCGCGCTGGCGCGCGAATTTTCCTCCAGCGAATACTCCAAAACTATTACGGGCATTGTCGCCGGGGAACCGCCGGCGATCGAACTCACCGCCGAAAAACGCCTGATCGATTGCCTCGTCGCCCTCGCTGCCGAAGGCGCCATCCAATCCGCCCACGACATTTCCGACGGCGGCCTCGCCGTCACCCTCGCCGAATCCTGCTTCGCCTCCGTAGTGGCCGGTCTTCAGACCGGTGCTTCTTCTTCCGCCGCGAGCGCCACGCATCTCAGCGCAACCATCAAACTAAATGGCGACGCACCACCCGAGCACGCCGTCTTCGGCGAACGCGGCGCTCGCGCCGTAGTCTCCGTGAAGCCAACTGCGCTTGCCCGCGTTCTCGATACTGCGAGACAATACCAAGTGGCGGCGCACGAGCTCGGCCAGGTCACCCGCGACGGTTCATTCCGCATCGAACATAAGGGGCGCGCGGTGGTCGATGCTTCGGTTAAGGCGCTCCGCGACGTCTGGGCCCATTCGCTAGAATACGCACTGACTAAGCGATGAGCGATGCGACGATTTCCGTTGGTCAGAGCAGGGTGGTAACTTTTTTCGCAGTCTGTTGCACGTTTGCATCGATCAATGTTGTTCGCGGCTTACTAACTCGGACCAGCAACGGAATGTTTTTCGCGCTAGCGCAGAGCATGTTTATTCTGTTTACCGGTGCGGCTGCCTGGTACCTCTACCAGTCGAAGAGAGCTGGTTGGTATCTTAGCTTTATCGTTGTATTGAATTGGTTCGGCAGCGTAACGAGTCTGCGTGGTGTTTGGAACCTTTTTACTTCGGTTTTTACCGTCGGGATGATCGCGGTCTTGATCTGGTTGCTCCGAGCAGAGGTAAGGGCACGTTTTGAGGTGAAGTTTTAGCTCCAATGCACTTGTTTGAACCTATTCTCGACGATCATTTTCACGACGAGTGTGGTGTGTTCGGCGTGTTCGGGCATCCCGAGGCGTCGAACCTCGCGTATCTCGGTCTTTATGCGCTGCAGCATCGCGGGCAGGAATCCGCGGGCATCGTTTCCAGCGACGGCACGGAGCTGCATCTGCATCGCGCGATGGGCGAGGTAGAAGAGATTTTTCAGCCTAGTGTGCTTGCGCAGCTTCCCGGGAGCCTTGCGATCGGTCACACACGCTACTCCACAGCGGGCGACAAGGCGCTTCTGAACGCGCAGCCCATCATGATTGATTGCAACAAAGGCAAGGTCGCGCTCGGCCACAACGGCAACCTCACCAACGCCGCCGAGTGGCGCCGCAAGCTCGAGCATCGCGGCTCGATTTTCCAAACGAATAGCGACACCGAAGTCATCGTCCATCTAATCGCGCGTTCGCAAGCCCGCAATCTTTCCGGAGCGCTGGGAGACGCCCTCAATCAAGTCGAGGGCGCTTACTCGCTTCTCGTGCTCACGCAGGATGAACTTTACGCCGCCCGCGATCCCCGCGGCTTCCGTCCGCTGGTTCTTGGAAAGCTGACCACGCCCGGCGGCTTCGACTCCTGGCTTGTGGCTTCTGAGACCTGCGCCTTCGATCTCCTCAACGCGCAATACGTGCGCGAGATCGAACCCGGCGAAATGGTGCGCATTTCGAAAATGGGCATCGAGTCCATCCGCTTCGCGCCGGAGAAGCCGCTCCAGCAATGCATTTTCGAGCACGTTTATTTTTCACGCCCGGACAGCATTATTTTTGGCCGCTCCGTAAACGAGAGCCGCGAAGAGCTGGGCCGCCTTCTGGCCCGAGAGCATCCTGTGGACGCCGACATCGTCGTGCCTGTCCCGGATTCCGGCGTGCCCGCCGCCGTAGGCTACGCGCTCGAATCGAAAATTCCATTCCGCATGGGCCTGATTCGCAATCACTACATCGGCCGCACGTTCATCGAGCCTTCGCAAGCCATCCGCAATTTCGGCGTGAAGCTGAAACTGAATCCCATTCGCGGGCTGATCGAAGGCAAGCGAGTCATCCTCGTGGACGACTCCATCGTCCGCGGCACCACCAGCCGCAAAATCGTTCGCATGGTCCGCGAAGCCGGCGCCAAGGAAGTCCATGTGCGTATAAGTTGCCCGCCGACGATTTCGCCTTGCTACTACGGCGTGGACACGCCCACGCGCGAAGAGCTGATCGCCTCGTCGAACAGCCCCGAAGAAATCCGCAAGTTCCTAGGCGCCGATTCGCTCGGCTATGTTTCCCTGCCGGCGCTTCGCCGCGCCGTCGGCGACACGGAAGGCAAGTTCTGTACGTCTTGTTATACGGGAGTTTATCCCACGGATCTGGTGCAACTGGAAGTGCGCGAAAGCACGCCGAATGGAAAGTCGGGTGAAATCGATCATGGCAACGGCAACGAACCCGCGTCCGCAGAGCGGCCGGTGGTGGTGGAACATGAAAGCTGATAAAAAAACGAAAGCGGAAGAAGCCAACCTGCCGGTGAAGACCAAGATTCAGCGCGAGATCATCGCGTGGTTCTGGGTGGGGCTTGCGTTCCTGCTCATCAACGGCACGATCGGCCAGGCGCGCGTGATTCCCTCCGGCTCCATGGAAAATACGCTGCTCATCGGCGATCACCTCATCATGAGCCGCATCGGCTACGATGCCGGCGTGCCCTTCACCAATTGGCACGTGCCGCTGTGGCGCAATCCCAAGCGCCAGCAGGTGATCATTTTCAAGCCGCCGTTCGCGCCGGATACGCCGGACTATGTGAAGCGCGTCATCGGTCTTCCGGGTGACACTATAGACATTCGCGACGGCGCTGTTTGGGTGAACGGGCAGAAACTCATCGAAAAATATACGACTGGCCCGAGCGAGCCGTACGAATTGAAAACGCCGTTCAAAGTTCCTCCCGATAATTATTTCGTCATGGGAGACAATCGCGGAAATTCCTACGACAGCCGCTTCTGGGGCCCCGTTCCGCGCAAGGACATTATCGGCACGCCGGTAATGATTTACATGTCGCTGGACGTTTCGCCTGAGGCTTGGGAGCCGGGACAAATTCGCGAGCGGTTTTTTGCGTACGCGAACGCGCTGTTGCATCCCGGCGTCGTGCGCTGGAAGCGAATCTTCCGTACGTTTTAGGGTAGGCCGTTACGCCGAGAAGCAAAGCTTTGCGGAAAACGTCGCGACCCACCGCGACGTTCGAATGAATTCCTCAGTCCGAATGGCGGGCGTAAAGCTTCGCCATCGCCAGATGCGGGTACAAACGGGTCTCTCATGAAATATGCCGATGCTGGAGTGAACATCGCCGTCGCGGACGACGCCAAGCAAAGAATCCGCCACCACGCCAGCCACACGTTTACTCCTGGAGTGCTCAGCGGCATCGGAAGCTTCGGCGCGCTCTTCGCGCTCGACCGCAAAAAGTGGAAAGAGCCGGTGCTGGTTTCCAGCGCCGACGGCGTCGGCACGAAACTCAAAATCGCCATGGCCATGGGAATCCACGCCACGGTCGGCGGGGACCTCGTCAATCATTGCATCAATGACATTCTCGTGCAGGGCGCTGAGCCTTTGTTTTTTCTGGATTACCTGGCGATGGGCAAGCTCGATCCCGACGTCGTCGAGCAGCTCGTCGAAGGCATGAGCCGGTCCTGCCGCAAAGCCGGCTGCGCACTGATCGGCGGGGAGACGGCGGAAATGCCGGGATTCTATCCGCCCGGCGAGTACGATCTTGCCGGCTTCATCGTGGGCGCGGTGGAACGCAAGAAGCTTTTGACTGGGAAAAATGTGACCGCGGGAGACGCGCTCATCGCTTTGCCCTCCGCGGGATTGCACACCAACGGCTACTCCCTCGCGCGGAAACTTGTGTTCGAAGTGGCCAAGCTCAAGCCGGACACCTACGTTGCCGATGTCGGAAATAAAATCGGCGCGGAGCTGTTGAAGCCGCACTTGTGTTATGCGCCAGCATTAAAAAATATTCTCGCGCGCGGCTGGGTTTCCGCCATGGCGCACATCACCGGCGGCGGCATACCAGGAAATCTGCCGCGCGTGTTACCCAACGGCGTCAAGGCGGAAATTGACCTGGCGTCCTGGCCGGTGCCGGCGATTTTCAAATATTTGGCGAAGCTCGGATCGATTGATACCGACGAACTGCTCCAATCCTTCAATATGGGTGTGGGAATGATTCTCGTCGTCCCGCCGCAAAATGTGAAGCTCGTGGAAGCAGACCTCAAGAAGCGGCGCGAAAAATACTTTCTCATTGGCCGCATAGAGCGCGGTGAATCCGGCAAGCCCCGCGTCACCTACTCCGGCTCTCTCACTCTCGCGTGACGTCTCAATCGCTTTACACCACGTTCAGTGCCGCGCGCTTCGCTCCGCCGGCGTCCAGAACGGTTGCTTCGTGGCCACAAATTCGATCGGAACATCCTTCACAAATGTCTTCAGCCATCTCGCGCACTCTTCCATCCCCGCCTGCTCGGACGGCACGTGGCCAATCACGATCAGAGCCTTCCTCTTTCCTTCCGTCGCTGCGTCCGCCACGTACTCCACCGTTTCCCATTCCCGCGTCTCGCCCGCAAGAAGCACTTCGACGTTCTCCAGTTCCAGCGCATGCGTTTCCCGTTCGAATCCCGCAGAGCCAGGGCTCAGCGCCAGCTTCGTCACTTTCATTTCCGGATTTCCCACCACGCGCAGCACCGGCGTCTCCAGCCGCTTGGCCACGCCCGCGGATAATTGTTCCAGCGTAATCTCCGGCACCGTGAAAAGGTGTGGATTCTCCGCGCTCTGATATTTGTCCCAACCCAACGCCTTTACCATGCCTACAAGAATTCCATCCGGATTTCTCCTGTGCCAGTGATCGTGAAATCGCCAGATGACGAGGCCGTTTTTCTCGATGAACGCGCGCTTCTCCTTCCACACCGCGTCGTTTTCCTCCATTCCCTGCGGCCGATCCAGGTGATCGTAAAACGTCGGCTCGTGGGTGATGATCAAGTTCTGACCGTTCGCCGCCGCCCGTTGCAGCACGTCCAGCGTCGCCATCATCGTCACTGCAATCCCCGTCACGCGCGTTTCTGAATTCCCCGCCTTGAAAGTATCCACAGTGTCCGGATTCCAGGGCACGCCAACGTGTTCCTGGATCGCCGCGACAATTTCTCGCGCTGTTGGCCGCTTATCTTGTGCCTCAGCCTGCGGAGTACACATCGTCGCTGCCAGGAGGCCCATCACCATCATTCCCACCTTCCACATTTTCCACACGCCGCTATCCTTAAGAATCGCGATCTGCATTCCACCTTCTCCCCTAAACTTTCTTCTCTTCGCCCGCGTACTCCGGATTTCTCGCCGGCGCTCTCCACTTCATCTCGTGCGCAACGCGCTTCAACCATTTCAATTCCGTTTCAAACTGTTCGATCATCAAGCTCACCATCCACACCGCCTCATGATGCGGATGTCCTACTTCCTTGACAATGGAATCGAGCGTTTCTTTCTCCCGCGCCAGCTCTCGCTTCAGAAATTCTCCTCTTCGGCGGAGTTGTTGCTGCACCGTCTTCTGCGTAGCCTGCCAGGAAAGTCCCAGCCACGTCAAAAAAGCCGGACGTTCCCGCTGTGTCGTCCACTCTTCGCGCTCCAGGGCGTGTGCCAGCGCCGCGCGGCCCTTCGCGGTCGTTTCGAACGTGCTTCGCTCCGGCCCAGCGACGGGTTCACCTGTTTCGAAGCGGCGAATAAGCCCCGCCCGCGCCAGTTTCTCAAGCGAATAGTACACTTGCGGCCGCGAAAGGTTTGCCCAGTCCCGAATCTCGCGCCGCTCTAGCTCCAGATTCGCCTGATACCCGTGCATCGCCCGCTCGGCCAGCAAACTAAGCAGCACCAGATCCGGCGTCGTCAGCGCCAATTCTCTGCGCGCCCGCACAGTTCGCTTCGGTGCCTCCGCGCTCCTCAGCGTGCTCGGCGTCTCTGCGTTGGCTTTTCTCTTCATTTCTTTCCCGTCTTACGCTTCCTGCTCCAATACCACCATTGGCATTTCTCCGCCGGCAGCCGCGGATTGCGCGCCTGCGCCACCGCCGCGCAAAACGTATCCAGCACGCACGGATCCTGGCGCTGGCCGACCAGGCGGCCCAGCCGTTCGTACATGCGCTGCGGATTCTGCCGCGCCAGCTGCCCCATATTGCGAATCCCCAACATTTCAAAATCCCGCAGCATTGCCGGACCGATAGAGATCAGGTCTGCCAGCTGCCGGGTGTTCTTGGCCATAAAAGATCTCCTTGACTCCAGTCTTTGCTCTTACTATTCTTATCTAGTCTAATTAAGACTAGTAGTCCCGTCAAGGAGAATTTCTACATGCGCCGCTTCCCCCTGGCCCTCGCAATCCCCGCGCTTTTTTCGGTTTCCCGTTTCTGCAAGACAATCCGTCAAAGGAGATGAAACCCATGAACGTCAAACGCATCACCCCGGTCCTGCTCGTCAAGGAGATCGAACCCCTCGTGCCCTTCTGGGTCGAACGCCTCGGTTTCACCAAGACCATCGAAGTTCCGGACGGCAACAAACTCGGATTCGTCGCGTTTCAGAAAGGTCCGGCGGAAGTGATGTACCAAACGTATGACAGTGTGGAGAAAGACGCGCCACCCACAATGGCCGCGGAGGCCCGCAAAGGCCCCACCTATTTATATATGGAGGTGGACAATCTAGACGCTGTCCTTGCCGGGATGAAGGACGTCAAGAAAGTCATGCCGGAGCGCACCGCCTTCTACGGCATGAAGGAATTCGCCGTGCAAGATCCTGGCGGCCACTTCATCACCTTTGCGCAGCAGGCTGCCGCAGCCCAGCACTAGAATGCCTGTAGTCTCCGGGCCGCCAACCTGTGCTGTTGAGGAGGGCTTGTGTCGGTCCGGAGACGGCCTGCAACTCTTTCCTGGTGCCGGGGTTTAATCAGGTACAGGGGGCGCTTCAGACTAACCTGAGGCACCAGTAGGCCTTTCAGATCCAGTTAGGTTTAGAACAGGTCTTCCGGGTCTGACGAAAGGTCTAAAATGCGTTATCTAAAATATTTTGCTTTACTTGGCATTCTCCTATTTACCGCAAGTTACTCCCAGGCTCAAGTTTCCGTCGGCGTTGGAGTCGGCCCGGGCTACGGCTACGCCGGCGTGGCGCCCGTTTGCTCCTACGGATACTACAGCTACTACCCTTACGCATGCGCACCGTACGGTTTCTACGGTCCTGACTACTTTGTCGGCGGCGTCTTTATCGGCGCCGGCCCGTGGTATCACGGCTATTATGGCCGTGGTGGATACGGCTACTCCGGACGCGGAAGTGGATACGGCCGCGGCTATGGCAATGACCGCAACTACGGTCGTGGCAATGGCAACTATGGACGTGGCAACGCCTATTCCGGCCGCAGCAACGGCAACTATGGGCGCGGCAACGGGAACTCCGGCCACAACAATGGCTACTCCGGTCGTGGCAATGGCAACTCCCGCCCGAGTGGAAACAGTCACAGTGGCGGAGGTGGACGCGGCTCAGGCGGCGGTGGCAACCAAGGTGGACATGGGAGTGGAGCATCTCATGGCAACGGAGGCGGTGAATCTCGCGGCGGCGGACATCGATAATTCGCCCTGATTCATTCAACAATGAAGGGGAACGGCTAACAGCAGACGCTGTCAGCCGTTTCGCATTATGAAAGCAAATTCCTATTGCAGCGGGAGACAATCCAATCCTGCGGCCACTGCACAGCAGTTCTCACTTCTAAATGATAACGAATCATTGCTTACCTGGCGCGGGCTGAGGCGTGGGCCGTCGCTCCATTTCCGTGGGCACGGCGATCGATCGAGCGCCATTTTTGCCGACCGAGCGCACGGCAAAAAAGTGATTGTCCGTGGAAACACCTTTCAAGACCGTTTCGCCGGGGGAAGCTGCGAAGTCATACACCGTCCAGCGCGGCTCGCTGGTTTCTCGCCACAAGATTTCAAATCCCGCGCGCTCGGCATCCTCTTCGGCGGCCCAGGATACTTTCGCGTGCGGCGTGACCGCTCCGGTTAGCCTCGCACTCGTAGGCGGGGCCGGAGCCAGCGCCAATTGCCGCAGCGCTTCCGCATTATCACGCGCCACGTCGCCCATAAACGTAAAGTTGAGATACTTCTCGAAGTCTCCGTATTCGATCCCGTTTTCCGTGCGCGGCGTCTGGTGTTGGTGATTGTAGTCCTCAAGCGGCTCCGTGAAGCGCACCGCGGGCAGCCCTGCTTTGTAGAAGGGATAGTGGTCTCCGCCGCGACCATAGCGGTCTACGCGGAAGATCAGGCGAATCGCTGAACGCCCGTCGATCTCCTCGACCGCACGCGCCAGTTCCCGCGAAGGCGAATCCGCATCATCAATTTCTCCATTTCCGGAAAAAAGCCGCACGCGATGCGGCGCGCCCGCCGCCGGATCCGCACCCACAATGTCATCGTCCAGCATTCCGCCCATCGTGTAACCCTGCTGCTTCACCCAGTCCACAAGGTGCGTGCTTCCAAGCAGCCCCTGTTCTTCCCCCGAAACCGCGACGAACAGAATCGTCGCACGGTATGTTCCGCGTCCGTTTGCTCCGGCCTTGCTCAGCAAGCGCGCGCACTCCACGCTCACCGCCACTCCTGAACCATCGTCATCCGCTCCCGGAGCGTCCGCTTCCGGATCCATCACGTTCGAAGGCCGCGAATCAAAATGTCCGGATACGATGAAAATGGTCTTCGCCAGCTTGGGATCGGAGCCAGGAAGAATGGCATACACATTTTCCAGCGGAATCGCCTTGTCGGAAGTCCGCGCCGATGTGGACTCGAATTTGTCCACCACCACCTGCAACTTTCCGTTCGAATCCTTAGCAATCTCATTGAGCCGCGCCACGATCGCGTCGCGCCCGCATCCCGCGCCTCGCTTCGCATCCGTCCAGGAAGAAAGCGTCAGTCGCGTCCCGCACGCCACCAGTTTCGCAATCAGCGCGCGCATCGATTTTTCATCCACCGTCGTCCGCGCAACCCGCCCCGCTGGCCGGGGCAAGCTCTTTGGCTGCGGCTTGCCCTGCGCAGGTTCCGCCGGATCCCGCGGCTTGGCCGTCTGCGCCTCGGCCGCAATTCCCCCGAACGCGAGAACAAGCGCCGCCAATAAGGCCGTCTTGAAGAATTTCCCGCCAAGTTTGTTTTTCCGCTTCGCCATTGTCTGTATTCACCGAGTTGGATTGTTCACCAATGAAACCCGCATTCTACCCCGAAAGAGAGTGATATGGAGTGCGGCGGACCGGCGGCCGCTTTTCCGCCCGATCGAGCGCCACTACCCCGATCGCCAGTAAAACCATCAACATTTTTCCAAAATTGACTTCCGCCTCGATACTCTGGAATCATCCCTTGCGTACTTAAATCCATCGGCAGCGTAGGCTCCCGTCTTCCTGGGTCATACGCCTCTCTGATCCGCTCTTGGAAGGGAACTCCGGCATGGTAGCTGGCATTCGCACTCGTGACCTTCGCAAGGTCTTCACTTCTGCTCCTCCTGCGGGAGCAGGCACGGGCGGTTTTTCGTTTAGCGGACCGAAAGCCAAGGGCAAGCAGCCCAAGCCCAACATCGTGGCCCTGGACGGCATTTCTCTCGATATCGCCTCGGGAGAGATCTTCTGCCTTCTGGGACCCAACGGCGCCGGCAAGTCCACCACCGTCGGCGTTCTCACCACGCGTGTGCGCCCGACCAGCGGCCAGGCCTTCATCGGCGAGCACGACGTCTGGCAAGAACAGGTCGCCGTCAAGCGCCTCATCGGCGTCGTGGCCCAGCGCCCCAATCTCGATTTTTCCCTCACCGCTCGTGAAATTCTGGCATTCCACGGCGCTTACTTCGGCCTTTCTTCCCACGAGCGCGCCAAGCGCGCGGAAGCTCTCCTCGAGCGCTTCAAACTGACAGACCGCGCCGATCAAATGGTTCGCGGCTTTTCCGGCGGTATGATGCAGCGCCTCTCCATCGCCCGAGCCATGATGCACGACCCGCAAGTCCTGTTCCTCGACGAGCCCAGCGCCGGCTTGGACCCGCAAACCCGTTTGCTCCTCTGGGAAATCATCCGCGAGTACAACCAGAGCGGCAAAACGATCTTGCTTACCACACACAATATGGAAGAAGCCGACGCGCTCTGTAAGCGCCTCGCGATCGTGGATCATGGCCGCGTCATTGCTATTGGTACCCCGCTGGAGCTGAAAGCCTCCGTTCCCGGCGGGTACTTGCTCCGCCTCCGCTTTGGCCACCATTCGCCCGATTTGCTCGAGCGTTTCCGCTCTTTGGCAGGCGTCCGGGAAGTTCGCGCCACGGACAATAACAGCGCCGATCTCTATGCCGACCGCGGAGGCTCGCTCATTCCAGAAATTGCCAATCTCGCTTCCGCCGGCAGCGTCGAATTGTGCGACGTGCACATCTCCGAACCCAGCCTGGAAAATCTCTTTCTGCACCATACCGGAAGGAGCTTGCGCGAATGAACTGGAAGGCCTTTTTCGCCATGCTGGCGCGCGACGCGCACGTCGCCCGCCGCAATTTCGTCGCGCTGCTGTTTCAAACCTTCCTGCAGCCGCTGATGTTCGTCTTCATCTTCGGCCGCGTCATGGTTGGCAGCGGCTACATGCCGCCTTCCTACAAAAGCCTCTTGCTTCCAGGAATCATGGCCATCTGCATGGTCGGCACGGGCATTTGGGCCGTGGCCATGCCGTTGATCGCCGAGTTCCAATTCACGCGCGAAATCGAAGACCGCTTGCTGGCTCCCATGGACATCTCCTGGCTGGCCGTGGAAAAAGTCGTCGCCGGCACGCTGCAAGCGCTGGCCGCGGGCCTGATGGTCATCCCTGCTGCGTGGCTGCTGCTCCGCCCCGGCGTCGATTTGAACGTGCCCCGTCCGCTGCTCTTTGCCGTTGTGGCCTTGCTCGTGGCGCTCTTTTCCGCCACCGGCGGGCTCGCCCTCGGCTGCAGCGTGGAGCAGACCCACATCGGCTTGATGTTCAGCCTGGTCGTTGCGCCGATGATCTTCTTCGGCTGCACCTACTATCCCTGGAGCGCACTGCAAAAATTCCCCATCCTGCAAAAAGCCGTGCTCGTCAACCCGCTCGTGTATGCCAGCGAAGGACTGCGCGGAACCTTGGTGCCCCAGTTCCCCCATCTCCCCATGTTGGCCGTGGTGGCCGGATTGGTGTTCTTCAACGTATTGATGTTCGTCACCGGCCTCCGCAAGTTCCACGGCAAAGCCGTTACCTGAGGTATAGCGATGAGATTCGCGAAGATGGTATTTTGGGTCGCGGGTATCTGGGGATTCCTGGTCCTCACGCCCCTTTATTTCATGTTTGATCTTATCGGGCGCCAGGACCCGCCGCCCATCACGCATCCGGGATTCTTTTATGGATTCGTGGGAGCCGGCCTGGCGTGGCAGGTTGCGTTCCTCTTCATCGCGAGAGACCCGTTGCGCTTCCGGCCTCTGATGATTCCCTCCTTACTCGAAAAAGTGAGTTACGGTGCGGCAATAGTTGTCCTCGTCTTGCAAGGACGTATGCACAAGTCGGACTTGGTCTTTGCCGGTACGGATCTTTTACTCGGCCTTCTCTTTGTGATCGCTTATTTGAAGACGCGCACTCGTGCCGCCTAGGCCAGGCGCCCACTATTTCGAGTCCCGCTGAAATTGTGTTAACGTTTTTCGTTCATGAAGAAACGAATAGGCGTGCTGTTAAGCGGACGCGGCTCGAACTTCGAAGCCTTGGCGGAAAGCGTCGCCGCCGAGCGCATCCCAAACGCGGAGATCGCCATCGTTGTCAGCAATCGCGATGGCGCGCCCGGAATTCAGCGTGCCGAGTCGCGCGGAATTCGAACGCGCGTGATTCCCTCGAAAGGTCTGGAGCGCGAAACCTATGACCGCCAGGTCGTCGCCGTCTTGAACGAGCACAAAGTGGATCTGATCTGTCTCGCGGGATACATGCGCCTGCTGTCGCCCTTTTTTGTGGCGGCGTTCCCGAATCGTATTTTGAACATTCATCCGTCGCTTCTGCCCTCCTTTCCCGGGCTGGAATCGCAGCGCCAGGCGCTCGAATACGGCGTAAGATTCGCTGGCTGCACGGTGCACTTCGTGGATGAAAATCTGGACGCCGGACCGATCGTCCTGCAAGCTGTCGTCCCCGTGCTCGACGAAGACACGGAAGCTTCGCTCTCCGAAAAAATTCTGAAGGAAGAGCACCGCATCTATTCGCAAGCATTGAATATTGTCCTCGAAGGAAAATTCAAAATCGAGGGCCGCCGCGTGATTCGAACAAATTGAACAACTCCATGGCGCAAACGAACTTCAAACCGGTGGAAGAACAACTCGCCTACCTGAAAAAAGGCGCCGCCGAAATCATTCCCGAAGCCGAGCTAGCCGCCAAGCTGGAGAATTCTCTGAAAACCGGCAAGCCGCTGCGCGCTTATCTCGGCGTGGACCCAACGGCCCCGGATCTTCATTTGGGCCATACGGTAGTGCTGCGCAAGCTCAAGCATTTTCAGGATCTTGGTCACACCGCGGTTTTCCTGATTGGTGATTTTTCCGCCATGATTGGCGACCCCACGGGCGTCTCGGAAACGCGCCCACCGTTAACCCGAGAGCAGGTGGACGCCAACGCCAAGACGTATCTCGAACAGGTCTACAAAATCCTCGACCGCGAAAAAACCGAAGTTCGCTACAACAGTGAGTGGCTGAGCAAAATGTCCGCCGAAGACATCGTGCGCCTTTGTTCCCACTATCGGCTAGCGCGCATGTTGGAACGTGAAGATTTTAGTTCACGCCTGGACAAGGGCCAGCCCATTTCTGTGCATGAGCTTTTGTATCCTCTGCTGACCGCGATGGACGCTGTCAAATTGCAATCCGATGTTGAACTCGGCGCCACCGAGCAAAAATTCAATTTGCTCGTGCACCGCGAAATCCAGCGCGAATACGGCTTGGCCGGCCAAGCCATTCTGACCATGCCCATCCTCGTCGGCCTCGATGGCCACCGCAAAATGTCCAAGAGCCTCGGCAACTACGTGGGCATCACCGAAGCGCCCAGCGAAATGTTCGGCAAGATGATGTCCATCCCCGACGAACTGATGTGGTCGTACTGCGAACTTGTGACCGATCGGACGCCCCAGGAAATCGCGGCGCTGAGAAAAGAGGTCTCCGACGGCGCGCTGCACCCCATGGATTTGAAAATGAAGCTGGCTCAGGAAGTGATCGCTGACTTCCACGGCGAAGACGCCGCGCGCAAAGCCGCCGAAAACTTCCAGCGCGTCTTCCGCGATCGCCAGGCCCCGGAAGAATCGCCTGTCGTAAAGTTGCCAAAAGGGCCTTCGAAAAAGCTCACAGCGTTGCTCGTCGATCTGAAACTGGCCCCATCAAAGGCCGAAGCAGAGCGCTTGATCAAACAAAAAGCCGTCGAAATCGACGGCGTGACCATCGACGACCCCCGCAAGGACATCGACCTCAGCAAATCCTCCGAATTTCTTCTCCGCGCCGGAAAGAAGAAATTCGTTCGCGTCGTCGTCGAATAATCCTATCCAAGAATTTCCGCAACCATCTTCGAAACATGTTCCGCAATCGCCGGCGCCGCCGTCAGTCCGGGCGACTCCATTCCAACGAGATGAATCGCATGAGGCACAGCCGGATCGCGCGTGATCACGAAATCCGCGATGCCGCTGCCGCTCGGCGGAACGAGCTTTGGCCGCAGCCCGGAATACCCAAGCTGCAAATCGCTCTCCTCAATCTCCGGCAGCAACGTTTTCGCGCTGTGAGCAAACTCCGCAATCGGCAGGCGGTTCTTCTCGTAATTGTCTTTCCCTTCCACGTAACTCGCCGTCGGACCAACCAGCACGCTGCCCCAAAGCGTTTTCGTAAAGTGAACTCCAAGGCTCAACCCATCCGTATGCGGCAGCGGATACACAAGATTATTAATCAGCGTGGAACGCGGCCCGCGAATCTCGCAATATTCCCCGCGCACGGGATAAATCTTCCAGGAATGATTGCCAAGCAGCCCGGCCACCTCATCCGCGTAAAGTCCAGCGGAATTAATAACGCATCGCGCTTCAATCGTTTCATCCTGCGAATCCTCTTCGTCCCCAATGCGCAGCCCCACGCGAATCATTCCCCCAGCAGGCTCCAGCGACACAACTTGCGCGTGTGTAACAATGCTTGCGCCCTGGCTCGTAGCCAGGCGCGCATACGCGTGCACCAATTCTTCAGCCGATACAATCCCCGTGGATGGAACGTGCAACGCAGCCGTGCCGCGGACATGCGGCTCGATTGCGCGAATTTCCGCCGGCCCAATCAGCCGAAGTCCGTCGACCCCGTTATCTTCGGCGCGCTTCTTGAGCGCGGCAAGCTCCACTTCCTCGTGCGCGTTTGTAGCCACCACCAGTTTTCCCGTATGCCGAAAAGAAACGTTGTGCTTCGCGCAAAATTCGTACGTCATCCGGTTGCCTTCCACGCAAAGCTTGGCCTTCAACGAATTCTTCGGATAGTAGAGTCCGGCATGGTTCACGCCACTGTTGCGCGTGCTGGTCGCCATGCCCAGCTTCGGAAACCGCTCTACAAGAAACACGTCCTGCCACCGCTGCGAAACCGCGCGCGCGATGGCGCAACCGATCACGCCGCCGCCGATAATCAGAATGTTGGCCTGGTCCATAGAGGAACGAGGATACAGGATGTGAAACAAACGTTGAAGCCAAGAGTTGAAGCTCGATTGTCAAAGTTCACGGCTGGGCCCGAAATTCGTTCCCAAACGATCCTGCGGCTACTGATCTCCACCAGCCTCATCAAAATAAGACCTGCATTCCGCGAGCCGCGCCTCGCTCCCGTCATGCACGGCATAAGCAGCGCGCTTGCTCTTTTCGTACCCGTTCCGCCACAGCGAAGCGGCCCCATGCACACCGTCCTTGTTCAGCGCATAAAAATAAATATGAAACGTCCCCAGCTTTTTCTTGTCGTTCTTGTAATTGTGCGCGATGCGCCCCATCGCTTCCAGGCACGCATCGACAGGAACCATGCCCTTGCGCATCATTTCGATGATCGTATGCCCGCCGGAAATCTTGATATTCTCTTCGCCCTTCCCGGTCGAGCCTGCCGCGCCTACTTCATTGTCCACACAGCATCCCGCGCCGATGATCGGCGAATCCCCCACGCGCCCCGGGATTTTCCATGCCAAGCCGGAAGTCGTCGTCGTAGCAGAAATATCCCCATTCGAATCCACCGCCATGCACGGAATCGTTCCCGTCGGCGGATGTGCGATAACACGCTCCGCGTACGCGATTTTCTCTTCATCGTTGCCGAAAAGCGCCGAAACATATTCCTTCCACTCCGGCGAATCAATTCCCGGCCGCCAATTCATGGATGACTTGGCCTTCCACGCCAGCCAGATCTTCCGCGAATGCTCCGTGAGGAGGTTCATCTCTTCGAATCCTTCCGCCGCGCCAAACCGCCGCGCCCCGTCGCCCACAATCATCACGTGATTGGTCTTTTCCATCACCGTCTGCGCTAGCCGCGAAACATTCTTGATCCGCCGCACGCCCGCCACCGATCCCGCCCGATGCGTCGGCCCGTGCATCACGCTGGCGTCCAACTCAACTTCGCCTTCTTCATTCGGCAAGCCGCCGTAGCCCACGGAGTCATCGTTGGGATCGTCTTCCACAATCGTCACCGCCGCCACGACAGCATCGAGCGTGTCCCCACCCTTTTTAAGAATGTCCATGCCCTTGTCCAGCGCGTGTAACCCGTTGGCGCTAGAAATGATCAGCGGCCGCTTGCCCGTTGCCGCGGCTGAAGTGATGTTCGCGAGAGCGGGCACGCTGTCCCCACCGGGCATGGTTCGGCCAAACAATTTGTTGGCGCTGGCAATCGCGGTGCCTGCCAGCGACGTGAGAAAAAATTTACGGCGAGACCACAGTTCCATGACAATTCCTCCCGGACATTCGCAGGCAATATACATCGGAACAGTCCGCATAGAAGCTTGGAGTTCAGTTCAATTGGCGCTCGTATTTTAAAGCGATTTCAGTGCGCGGCGGCAGCTCCGCCAAGGGATGGAGTCGGCACGAAAAAATCTCGAGTGGTAGCCCTTCCGAGAAAAGGAAAGGCTTGAGACACGTCGGCCACGGAGGAGATGTTATTCCGAATCAGTCTTATGCGGTCATATCCGGAAATTACTTCGCGCCGTGCGCTTTTTCCTTCTGGTCAAAGGCTTCGCGCAGCCCATCTAGCAAATGCGTGGCGGCCTTTGGGTTATTGGTTTTTCGCACGTCCGACCACAGAGAGTTATTGCTCTTGGGGTCGATCACAGAGATACGCGTCGACCCTGGAGGGACTTCCGTATCTGCACCCGATGATTTCTCACTCACGGGCGTCAAACCATTTTGAGGCGCCGAGCCATTCCCCGTCTTCGGATCGGAAGCTGGCGCCGTCGTGTTTCCCTCGACGAACTTCACGTAGTTGCCATTCGAAAGCCGCAAAACAATATCCGCCTTCTGCGGCGTATCCACGATCTGCAAGCGCCCCCATTTCGTCAGCTCCGTGTAGACGGTGTCCTGAAGATCAGCTGTCGTCGTCTGATTGTCCACGTACACCGTCTTCGCGTTCAAAACGGCAGTGGGTAGCGAAGGACGCTTGTCGTTCGCCTGCGCCGGCACGGCGCCGAGAGGAAGTAGTACAACCGCAGCAGTAAGAATCGAACAAAGGATTTTCATGAGGACACACTCCTTGCCGCCTACTTTTCCATGGCGACGTCGCCCATCGCTCTGGCCCGCCGGGTCCCTCTGCTTTTCGTTTTGTGGGAAGTCTATGTTCGCTAGCGCAGCGGCGTAACTGGTCAGAAGACGCGAAGAAGTGCAGTTGGCGCGACGATTGAACAACCTGTCCAGTGGGGTAGCAACGTGCGCGGAAGGAGGGAAAGTTGCTGATTCCCCTAGGTGAGCGCGGCGGGCTCGGTGGGGAATTCGCCTTCCCATCGCGCGATGACCACGCACGCGAGGCAGTTGCCGAGCACATTCACCGCAGTTCGCCCCATGTCCATCAACTGATCGATCCCGAACAGCAGGAACAGCGGCTCGGTCGGAAGATGAAACGAAGTTGCCGCCGCAAGAACAATCACGAGCGACGCGCGCGCCACTCCCGCCGTTCCTTTGCTGCTGATCAACAGCGTCAGCAGCATCACCGCTTGCTGCCCGACCGTCAGATGAATTCCCGCAGCCTGCGCAATAAACAGCAAGGCCAGTGATTGGTACAGGCTCGAACCATCCAGATTGAAGCTGTACCCCGTCGGCAGAACGAACGCGACCGTCTCCCGCGGCACGCCAAACGTTTCCATCTGCTCCATCGCGCGGGGCAATGCCGCTTCCGAACTTGCCGTAGCGAACGCAATCGTAACCGGCTCCGTCACCGCGCGGAGAAACCGCTTCACGGGCACACGCGCCAGCAACGCAATCGGAAACAAAACGCACGTAATGAAAACAACGAGCGCGACGTACATCGTCGCCAGCAGCTTCAACAGCGGAAGCAGAACTCCCAAGCCCAGGTGCCCCACGGTATACGCAATCGCCCCAAACACCCCGATCGGCGCCGCGTACATCACCAGACTTGTAAATTTGAACATCGTCTCCGAAAGGCTTTCCGCAAACGCCAGCATCGGCCGGCGCTTCACTTCCGGGACGAGCGCAAGGGCCATCGCAAACAAAATGCTGAACACTACAACCTGCAGCACCTGCCCCTCGGCAACGGATTTGGCGATGTTCTCGGGGAAAATATCCGTGATCAACTGCGTCGCCGTATGCGGCGTCGCATTCAACGATTCCGCAGCCGCCGCCGGCGGCATTCGCACCCCATCGCCCGCGCGGCTCAAATTAATCGCCGCAAATCCGATCAACAGCGCAATCGTCGAGACCACTTCAAAATAAATCAGCGACTTGACGCCCAGCCGGCCCACTTTTTTCAAATCTGCGTGCCCCGCTATCCCCACCACCAGCGTCCCGAACAACAGTGGCGCGATGATCACCTTGATCAGCCGCAGAAAAATCGTCCCAAAAAACTGTAGCTTCACCGCGACAGCGGGCCAGTCGTGCCCTACCTCCGCCCCCGCCAGCAATCCAACAAGTATCCACGCCGTCAGCGACCTCCGCGATGTCGCGTACGCCGCGATGAGCAGAATCGCGAGCCAGCGCAAAAGCAACGAAACAAGCCCCGGCAACGCCGCCACCTGCGTACCCGACAGCAGCGATGCCACAATCGCCATCGTTGCCGCCACGATCGCCGCAGCAAGAAGTCGGTTCTTCATCGGCCCCACGCGAGAAAATTCATCGGTGCCGAACGGTATTCTGGATGAGACCGCGTGTCAATGGAGAGAAGTTGTAGCGGACAACAAGAGCAAATTCGCTTCGTTCACGGCTTGGGTTCGTGGCGGAGAAGATTTCGAAGCATCATCTTGCCTTGCTCGTTCGAAAGGCCGCCCTGCCGAATCAGAGAAATGGTGTGCTCGATCAAAGCGAAACACTGTTCATCATTCGAACGCTCTTTGCCCGCGCCATTGCCGTTTCCCTCCACCGCCGGCAGTTCCGCGGGAGACGTGCCACTCAATTCTCCAATCCATTGATCAAGCACGCGCTGTTGTTCCGCTTCCATCGACGTGAACGCCAGCCCCATCCCCATCCCGGTTCTGGAAAAGACCACTTTTGCGTGCGCTTCAAACGCTCTTTTCTCACACGTAATGCGCAGCTTCACCGCCGTTTTCAACGGAAAGGGGCTAAAGGAATCAATATAACAGCCGCCCCGGCTCAGATCGCTGATCCGCGCGTTCAACACGCACCGTTGCACTGTATCCACAGCTTGCACTGTTGCCGTAAAGGAATACCGCGGATAATGCCGCCGCTCGATGGGAGTCAGCGCCGGAGGACGAAAGCTCGCATTCATAGGATTTTCCGCCATTTCGAAAACACAGTTTTAGCAAACACGGCGAGAGGGAATTTGACGGGAGAGGAAAGAGCCATGCCGGCCCCGGGGGCACGCCAGTACGGTTCAGTTTAGTTTTCCAGCACGACCATGACAAGCTCTTCGACCCCACTAGGTGTCCAGCTCGCCACGCCGCGCAGCTACTCCACCCGCAGCGCCACAAGCGGATCAATTCGCGTCGCTCGCCGCGCGGGAAGATAACAGGCCAGCAAAGCAACACCCATCAGCAGCAGCGTGATCGCGACATAAGTAAGCGGATCTGTTGCGCTCACGCCGTACAACAACCCCGACGCCATCCGCGCGACCGGCAGCGCCACCAGCACGCCCACCAGCGCGCCAATCAGCGCCAGCAACATCCCCTGCCTCAGCACCAGCCGAAGCACTTCATGCGGCTGTGCGCCCAGCGCCATGCGCAGCCCGATTTCACTCGTCCGCTGCGTCACCGAGTACGCCAGCACGCCATAAATCCCAATGGACGCGAGGATCAACGCAAGCACTCCAAATAATCCAAGCAGCGCCGCGCCCATCCGCGCCGCCCACAACCCTTGCCCGATAATCTCTTGAACCGTCTGCCCATTCGTGAACGCCAGGTTTTTATCCAGTTCCTGCGCGCGCGTGCGTACCGCCCCCAGCAATCCTTCGGGCTTGCCCGTCGTTCGCACGATGAGCGCGGCGAAAGGCGAGTATTGCTGCCGCATTGGAAAATACGCGAGCGGCTGGGGATCCTCCCCGATCTGTCCCACCACGGTGGTCCCCACGACACCCACCACCTGCACGAGTGTCGGAGAGATCACAAACGCGAATCGCTTCCCCAGCGCTTCCTGTCCGGGCCAGAGGAGCTTGGCCATGGCTTCGTTGACGATCGCCACCGACGCGCTCTTCTCGCCGTCAAATTCCGTGAAGTCCCGCCCGCGCAACAGCGGTATCCGCAGCGTCTCGAAATATCCGGGCGTCACGGCATCAATATTCACCAGCGTCCCGCGATTGTTCGGATCCGCTTGTTCTCCTTCCGGATAAATAGTCCCCGCTATGCCACCACCCAGAATGCCGTTTGAAGCCACTGTCGCATCCACGACCCCTGGAACGGTCTTCGCCCGTTCGACGACGTCGCGGAAAAACTGTTGCCCGTGATCGGCGTCGTAACGCAGCGCCCCCAGATCGAAAAACATTTGCATCAAACTTTGCGACTCGAATCCCGGTTGAAATTGCTGCGCATTCCGCATGCTCCGTAGGAACAGCCCCGATCCCACTAACGCAACCAGCGCCAGCGCAATTTCCGAAATCACCAGCAGCCCTCGCAAACGGTTGTGCGTCCAGCCCAGCGTGCCCCCGCGCCCGCCAGTTTTTAATACCTCGTTGATGTCCGTGCTTGACGCCTTGATCGCCGGGATGATCCCAAACACAATTCCCGTCACCACCGAGATCGCCACCGTAAACCCCAGCACCCGCCCATCGAACGAAAGATCGATCGACCCGTCCTCCAGAAACGGCGGCCGGAACGACCACAAAATTTTCCGTCCCCAGTACGCCACCAGCAATCCTGCCAACCCGCCAAGCAGCGAGAGCACTGTGCTTTCCGTCAACAGCTGCCGCACCAACCGAAGCCGTCCCGCGCCCATTGCCGCGCGAATGCTCAACTCTTTCTCGCGCTTGGCCGCTTGCGCCAGCAGCAAATTTGCCAGGTTCACGCACGCGATCAGCAGCACCAAGCCAACCACGCCCATCAGCACGCCGCCGGCCAGCGAAAACTGCTTCCTCTGATTGATCCCCAGCGCCGATTCATTTAGCGGATAGACTTCTACCGTGCGGCCTTTGTTTTCCCGCGGATATTCTTTCTCCAGCCCGGCCGCGATCGTTTTCAACCCCGCCTGCGCTTGCCCAATGCTGACCTCCGGCTTCAACCGCCCAATCATCGAGAGCCAGCGGAAGCGCCGGTTGTTCTCGTACTCCTTGAGCTGCCCGCTCAGCACGTAATCCCGCATCGTAATGGGAATCCATAGCACGTCCGGCGGCGCCAGCGACACCGTCCCTTTGAAATTCGGTGGTGCCACGCCTACTACCGTGTACGGCGTCGCATTCAGCGTGATCGTCTGCCCTATGGCGTGTTGATCAGAACCAAACCGCCGCGCCCACAAGCTGTAACTCAACACCACTTCCGGGTTCCCACCGATTTTTTTGTCTCCATCCGGAATAAATGTCCGTCCACGAACCGCTTTAATCCCCAGCACATCGAAGTAATTCCCGCTCACCAGTACCGCATTCAATTGTTGTGGCTCCGCTTGCCCGCCCCAGTTCAGCGGGATCGCAAACGTGGCCAGCGCCAGCCCGGAGAAAACCGAATTCTGATCGCGATAATCCTCATAGTTCGGCAGCGAAGACCCCGTCAGCCGGAACGTGGCATTCGTATCGATCGTCAGCGTATCCCGCGTGAACACTTCCGCCAGCCGCGCCGGCTCTTCCACCGCCAGCGGGTGCAGGAACACCGCGTTGATAATCGTGAAGATAGCCGTGTTCGCCCCGATCCCCAGCGCCAGTGAAAGCACCGCCACAAACGTAAACCCGGGGCTTTTCTTCAACATCCGCAAACCGCCCCGCAAATCCTGTTGAAAGTTTCCCGCCATCACGACACCCCCACTCAACTCCTAGGACGGCCCGAAATCACATTCGTTTCGAGTCCCCACTGCGCTCATTGTTCCCAACTCTGTTGAGGCGCGCAAGGAAGCGCACTCTCCGGATCAATCCGCCGCAGGACCGCGAAGCCACCTGCCCGTTTCCTGGACTTCCTGCCAGTTCCCAGCCCCAGACCCGAGCGCTAAATTGTCTGCATCCCAGTCCAAGGTGAGGCCATGAACGAATTCTCTTCTTGGATGCAAAGCAATTGGCACGCGCTGGGAACCCTCTTCCTCCAAGCTGCCTTCCTGACCGCGGCCGTCTGGTTCGCGCGCGAAATCCTCAAGTCCATCCGCGCGTTTCAAGAGCAAATCGGCGCGCTGCTCAAACTCTCTCTCACGGGCTCGCTCCCCGAGCGCCACTCAGCCACCGCCGCCGCCGAAAGCTTTTTCGCCAACGCCAGCCCCTACTGGCTCACGCCTGCGGAGATTCCTCCAACTCCCGCACCCGCCCCCGAACCCATCGAAATCGGCCCCAGCCGCTGGGCCCTCGCCCGTCACAACCTCCTCGTCTGGCTGAAGACCCCCATGCACACCGGCCACTCCGCCCCCTGGCGCCGAGCCCTCAAATGGCTCCAAGCCCCCGCCGGCAGCTGAGGCCCAGTAGCACAGTCACTCCTGACTGTGCTCTTTTCCCCTAGTAGGGGCGCAATATCAAAGACTCCGGGCAGCCGCCGGAATATTGCGCCCTCTTTCGCTTTCTATCCAATCGTCCGATAGTACTGATGAATGACCTCAACATCATGTTAAATAACCCTTGACACGTACGCGTCGGTTGTATACTCTAGACGGTGACGACTCCCCGGCAATCCAATGCCGGTTCGGGCAATCTATATGATTGCCCTTTTTCTTTGATCCCCCAATGCCCCCACGCACTATCGTCTACATAGATGGGTTCAACCTCTACTACGGTGCGGTCCGCGGCAGCGCCTTCAAATGGCTAAACCTACAACGCTTCTTTCAGCTCCTCAGGCCTGCCGACAATATTCTCGGGATCCACTACTTCACCGCTTTAGTCGATGGCCCGACGAGACCGAATCAAGTCGTTTATCTCCGCGCTCTCGGTACCTTGCCGCTCGTGAACATCGTGCTCGGAAAATTCAAGAAGAAACAGGTCCGCTGTTCTAACTCTGCTTGTACTTTCACAGGCGATCGCTTTTTCGAGGTTCCGGAAGAAAAGAGGACGGACGTCAATATCGCGGTGTTCTTGTTGGATGACGCCTATCAAAACAAATGTGACCACTCGATTGTCGTCAGCGGAGATTCAGACCTGGTGCCCGCCATCAGCCTTCTGAAAGTTCGTTTCCCCCACAAGAAAGTCACCGTCTACGTACCCTCGAGGAATCCCAAGCGCGGAGCTGCCGTGGAGTTGCGTTCTGTTGCCGACAAACACCGCACCCTTCCCCTCAACCTTCTGCCCTTTGCTCAGTTTTCGAACCCGCTCCCTGACGGCGTAGGTGCCTTCCTGCACAAACCTGCTTCATGGTGAAATGTGGCAAGGGCGGGGACTTTAACCTTCCGCTTTCTAGTCTCTGCTTTCTACTTTCTAGTTTTCTTCACGCCCCCTCGCCACCAGCGACAAAGATTTCTCAAGCGTCGCAAGAAAGCTCGACATCCTCTGGACCAATTAGCCCGAACATTCCCTTTGTCATCCGGACCGTAACGGAGGGATTCTGCTTTTCACTTCCTTCTCAGGCACTGCAGCGGCGTTCCTAGCCCGAGGCGATCCAGGCCGCGCACCACCCGATCCCGTGAGAAGCGATAGGCGCAAAAGCGAAGGGCGATTGGTTCCGTTTGTGAGGGAGCTTGGTTCTAGGAGAAAGCCTTATTGAGGAAAACCGACAAGGAAGCTTGAAATGGCAGTAGTTACTCAGGAACAGGCCCAATTTTTCGCGTAAAAGCTGTTGAAATCAACGAATACCACATGTTATCGTACATAGGAACAAACGGTCTTCGCCGTTTGTTCGCCGAGTCCCTTCTCGGAGGTGGCACGTGGTGAGTGCGGGCACCGCGAGCAGTTTCCCTCTTTTTATTCACCATCCCTCTCTTTTTCGGCGGATTCGTTGCTCTTTGAAAAGTTTGACGGCGGGGCAGAGGATTAAACTCTGAATCGCATGCTTAGACATGCAAACCCTCGGATTTACAGGTCCGGGGTTTAACCATCGATGTTACCCCGCCGTTGAGGGTAGCCGGGGGCCGGAATCGAACCGGATAGCGCAGGGTTGCAGGCCAGCGTCCGTTCCACACGGTACCCCCGGCACAAAAATCTATGAGTCGTCATCAACCCATACTTGTTTCGTCTGAGTAAGATCAATCTCAATCTGACAACGTCTTTTACGGAGCTCCATGTCCAGACACAAATCAGCATCAAAAAAATCTCGAAAGAGGGCGGGGCATGCGCCACGCACCATATCCCGTTTTGCGGAAAAACGGGCATCCAATAAGGGGTCCGCGTCGGTGGTCAAAACCGCAGGGACCAGCCGTTCGATTTCTTCGGGGTTTTCTTGGCTCTCAAGCGTTATCGCGTAAGTGCGGTGGTACCCGGCCCAAAGCAGTAGTCTGTCATCGAATGCGGTAATTGCAACGTGGCGCGCCATTTCCTGTATTTCGAGGTTTTTCTTCGCACCAACAACCATCTGAAATTCGCCGTGGGGCAACTCAACGATCATCTTGCTGCCCACCGTTCGAGTGGGCAATTGACGGCCAGCGGGAAGCGGAGGAAGACAGGTCTTGACTCTCGTTACGGAATTGCGAACAAGCTCGCGATACGGTTCCGCTCGTTCTTCGAATATCCGAAGCTGATGCACTACCAAGTCCAGAGGGTCTATTTTCATCAGCCCCTTGACGTTGTGTGCGCCATTCTTGTGGGAAGCCTTAATGATTTTTTCTGCAGCCAATTTCTCTTTTAGATTATGCGGCGCATTCTGCGGTCTGCGATATTCCCGCTTCCCCAGCACGGCCACTTTTCCCCGGTAAGACTCCCACAATGCCGTGGCGGTCTCCTCAGTTAGCGGTGGCACTGCTTCTTCCATGAGAAAGTGCAACGCTTCCTTTTTGTCCATCCACCCGAGCAATAATTTCCCGCTTAACGTCTTCATGCAGACACACCTTCTCCGTTGACAATGGAAAACCGGTGAATTAGAGTGGGATTGCTGAGCCGCACTCTAGCTTCAGAAAGCGCCCCGGTTGCCGCCGGGGTTTCGCTTTTTAGGAGTCCATTATCTATTGGCCGCGACAAACGCGCGCGAAGGCGGGAATACAAAACAGCGAGGTTTCCCTACCGGTCCAGGACGTTTGACGTTGGGTTGCGCACTATGCGCGACGCAAAACCGACCGGCCAATGTCAGGAAAAACGTACCTGATTTTTCAGTCTGATACAAGGGTAAATTAGCAGTCGGCAGGGGAGAGCGCTAGCGAAGCTGGAAAAGGCCAAGTCGAGGGCGGTTATTTCGACTCTTGCTTCTTCTGTCGTCCAAACTCCAGGCGGATGGCAGCGCCTTAATTCCGAAATATACCAGGTCGCCAACTAAGAGGACTCTCGCAAAAATCGCGCGGTTGCAGCCGGAGTGCGCGCGGCGCCACGTTTTTTCGACTCGTCCGCAGTGTCCCAAGAATACTCCATCTCTACCGAACCTTTGAAATAGGCCCCGTCCTCGATGACAAGGACTGGTGCGGTCAGACCCCCCATAGCCACTGCCATCTTCTTAATCTCTATTCGGTCCCCCGCACGCAGGTTTCCCTCTACGCTCCCGTACACAAAAATCTCGCGCGCGAAGATATCCGCGACCACCCTCGCGGTTGGCCCAATGGTCAACCTCGAGTTTCGAAGTTCAATTCGCCCCTTAAAACTACCGTCAACTTGCAAGTCTTCCGAGCCCGAAATCTCACCCGTTATGCGGACACCGGGTCCTAGAGCATTTGGGGATCGACGCTCGGATTCGACCAACAAGCGCGTAGTGTTCGAAGTCGCTATCGTGCCGCGAGACTCAGTCGGCAAAGCTTGCCCCAGCTGCTCGGTGGGGGCCCGCAAGACAATGCTCCCGTCCTCTAGGCCACTGCGCAGCCGCTCCACAACAGATGAAGCGGTGTTCACGGGTTGGAAGAACTTTCCCATTCTGTCGCCTTAGCTTTGCCCAATTTTTGTGGCCCATCCTGCTGTTTTTCCCGAAAGATCTCGTGGAAGAGATGTTGAAGCATTTCAGCAGCTTCCTTAGCCGTGTCAGCTCTACTCAAAGGGGCTTCCAAAAGCCGAATTGCAACACTTTCCTTTCGAGTCCGTCTGGCGGAATTCATCGCCGGCCAAAAGAGCCCTGAAGCAAGAGTTCCAATGAAGGCCATCACAGGCTCCCTATAAATGATAGCCCAACCCAACGTGCCAAGTCCCGCGACCACGAATGCGATCGAAAAACCATAAAGCAGCCGTTCGCCACTCTTGTTTTCCGAAATGGCTTGGTCTATTACCTCCCTCGCCGTTCTCGGTGCTTCCGGGCTCGCCATGTTAGATTTCTCTCGGTCAGGATAAAGCTACACTAAGATGTACCGCATAGTACATCAAGTCACTCCATCTAAGTTGCTATAAACGCGGATTGTAAGACGAGTGGAACACCCTTAAGCCGACAAGGCATCTTGAGCGCCGCTTCCCTCGTGGTTCTCAACAGGACGGGCCTTGACCTTGCCCCTGGCGCCTCCCTTACTTCAACGGGCTAGTCACGCGCACCTCCCCATAACTCTGCCCGCCTGCCAAATCTTCCGAGTAAATCACTTCCGCCCCGCAACTCCCCGCCGCCTGCGCCACCCACTTGTCAATCATTGGCAATCTTTGCCAACCCTGCTATACTCGAAGTCTCTAAACTTCCGAGGTCTTCTGTCATGCCCATGAACATCAGTCTTACCCCGCATCTGGAGGAGATGATCCGGGAGAAGATCGCCTCCGGCTCCTACAATTCCGCCAGCGAGGTTGTTCGCGAAGCGCTGCGCCTCTTGGAGCAGGAAGATCAGCTCCGCGCCTTGAAATTGGAGAACCTCCGCCGGGACATTCGCGAAGGTTTGGACAGCGGACCCTCCACCGAATTCCACCCTCACGAAATCAAGCGCGCTGCCCGGGAAAAGAAATCAGCGAAAAGCGGCAAGTAAATGTCCCGGCTCCGCATTAGCCCTCGAGCGACGGCGGACTTGCTCGAAATCTGGAGCTACATTGCGGATGACAGCGTGGCCAACGCAGACGCCTTCGTCGATAAACTCTACGAAACTATTCAGACGTTGGGGCGCCAGCCCGGTTTGGGCCGGCGCCGGGAGGAGTTGGCTCCTGGGATTCAGAGTTTTCCCCACGGCCGCTACATCCTTTTCTACCGCGCCGTCCCGGGAGCGATCGAAATTGTCCGCGTACTGCACAGCGCCCGAGACATCGAAAATATCTTCGACGACCAAGGATGAGCGGTTTTCAGACTGGAAACTCGCCGCTTGGCGTCGTTCGCGCATTCCCCCCTCACTTCAACGGGTCAATCACGCGCACCTCACCATAACTCTGCCCATCCTCCAAATCCTCCGAATAAATCACTTCCGCCCCGCAACTCCCCGCCGCCTGCACAATCAGCGCGTCCCAAAAGGAAATCTTGTACCGCCCCTCGATCTCCAGCGCCTGCACCACCGACTCCGCCGTGTTCACCACGATTTCCCAGCTCGCATAGTCCTCAATCACCTTTCGCGTCCCCTCCGCCGACAACGGACGCGCTACCTTCCGCCGTAGGCTGACGCATAATTCCTGAAGCACCTGCGTGCTTAGCACTCCGTTTTCGTTCTCCCACAATTTTTGCACCAGCGCTCGCGCCTTTTCATACTTCGCGCCCTGCGCCAGATCGTGCGCGTACACCAGAATATTTGTATCCACAAAGAACTTATCGCTCATGCAGCTCGTCCCGCGAACCAGGCCGCGTCCACCCTAGATCCAGCCCCACGCGAAGCCGTGCCAGCGCACGCTTTCGCGCACGGTCATATCCCGCGCGTTCGCGCACCGCTTCCTCCAGCTTCTCGGCCAGCATCCTGCTGATCGAGCTCCCTTGCTCCGCCGCCAACACCCGCGCTTCCTTCAAAAGCTCCGCGTCCAGCTTCAAGGTAACGTTTCTTTTCATCGTTCTCCTGCCCCAGCACACATTTGCGTGCAGCACAAGTTTACGTGCTCGCCATCGCCGCGTCAACCGGCTCCGGTCCACTTCCCATTTCCCGCCTTAAGCCTTCTAACCTTCCTACATGCAACCTTCGAACTTCCCCTTGATTCCGCTACCTAAACCTTTTAACCCTCCAACATACAGCCTTCCAACAAGCCTTGACCTATCCACTCTCCGTCCCGCCCTTCCGCCATCCAAAAACCATAGGGGTCGGGGGTGAATCCTGTCATTTCCTAGACTCACGGCCCACGAATCACGGGTCTCGGCGCCTCTCCCTCTTCTCCCCCACCTTCAACCTGCTAACCTTCCAACTTGCAAACGCGCCTTTTACCCATCGTTTACCCCCTGTCGACGTAGACTCGGAATTACCCGGTAACGATTCTGATTCACTTGCGCTACCATACGAGCTTGTGTCCTCCCTTCCGCCCAATGAGCAGCTGAAGGAATTGCGCTCGCGATTGGGGATCACCACGCGCGATGTCGCGGAGTTCAGCCTGAAGATCGCAGAGTCCGAGGGCAATCCCGAATTCCAGATCTCCAACGCCTGGCTCACGCAGATTGAAAATTCGGACTCCGTCCCCAGCATCTTCAAGCTCTACAGCCTGAGCGCCATCTATCGCATCAAGTTCACCGACCTGCTGCTGCTCTACGGCCTGGACATGCAGAAGCTGAATCTGCATCAACTAGCCGCGCCCCTGCCGCAAACCCATTTGACCTCGCTCGAAGTCTATGACGCCGACCGCACCGTCTCCTTCCCCGTGCGCTTTGACCGCTCCTTCGATCTGGACAGCACCAATCTCCTCTCCCGCATGGTCGAACTCTGGGGAGAAATTCCCATCGCGCTGCTCCAGCACATGGACATCCGGCACAGCCAGTACGGCTTCATCGGGCTCCAGGATTTCACGCTGCACCCCTTGCTCCGCCCCGGCTCCTTCGTGCAGATCGATGCGCGCGTCCGCAAAGTCCGCCCCATGCGATGGCGCACCGAATTCGATCGCCCTATTTATTTTGTGGAGTTGCGCGACGGCTACGCGTGTTCCTGGTGTGATTTGCTGGATGGGCAGCTACTGTTGCTGCCGCATCCGCTCTCTCCGTGCAGCGCCCGCCGCTTCAATTACGGCACCGACGCGGAAATCGTCGGCCAGGTGACCGCCGTGGCCATGCGCCTTACGGATGCGTCGGATGCCCCTCCCGACGGAACCGCAAAATTGCCAAAGCGAGTCTGATGTTCGATAGAAACAGCCGCGCAATCGTGGGATTGGCTTCCAGGGGAATGGCCACCCGGTAGGGCTCCAGCTTCTGCCACGCGCGAAGAAATCCTTCCGGATTTTCCCGCGAAGTTTGCAGGTATTTTTCCAGTTCGCTCACTAGCTCTTCGAGCGAATACGCCGACACCGCATAAAAAACCTGCCGGTGCGCAATTTCCAGAGCTTTCCGCGCGGTGTCCGCTTGGAAGCGCGCCGCCAGTCCTTCGTGATGGTACGTGCCGGAATTGTAGTCGCGCGTGGACGCCAGATAAATCAGGCGCCCAAACTCACATGGAATTCTGGATAACGTGCGCTGCAACAAATCGTCATACGCATCTTGCACGGAAACCAGTCGTACCGAGGCACCCATTCCGCTCAATCCTTTGAATTTCCGACGTTACCTGGTTCGAAACCGGTCACACGCCGTGAACTCTTCCGGTTTCCTTCGCAGACTGGAAACCGAGTTGCGCTTCGCGAATTCGCTGCGCCCAGGCGTCGGCGCGCGCGGCCAGCCCCTGCAAACTTTGCGGGCCCGCGAGTTCGATGGAGACAAACAGAACTCCGCAGAGGAATTGCAGTGCGCCGTAACGCAGGAGAATGCCGGCTTCTGTCGCGAACTCCAAGTCTTGGCTACCGCGGCTGGCTCGCAGATGCGTTCGAATGATTTGGCGGATTTGCGCGGAAGTTTGTTGAACCCAGAAAAGTGAGACTGATTTTCGCTCTTGCTCGAAGAATTTTTTGAGTTGTGGGGAGCCCAGCGCGGAGACGTATTCCAGATCTTTTTTTGCGAAAATTTGGGTGACGAACTCCGCGGGGCACCCGCTTTCGAATTCGCCTTCACGATTCAACGATTCGCTCGTTGCGAAAGAACGGTCTTGCGCGGACAGCGCGGACTTAACCCACATCACCATCGCGAAAAAAAGCACGACGGCGGCGCTCACCGCGATGGAGATTCCCATCACGGATGCACCGCCTTTTCGAGATATCCGCGGGCCTCGCGGAGGCGGTAGCGCGTGGCCGCGGCCACGCGCGCGTATTGCTGTTCGAACGCAAACTGCCTCTCGGGTTCGGGATCCGAACGATAGGACCACAAATGGCCGACCCAGACGGTCAGCGCCAAGGCGTAGGAAACCGGGTGCAAGTACGCCAAAAAGCTGCTGCTCATGTTTCCCATCACGGCGACGAAGGCCAGTTGGATGACGCTCAGGCCGATGAACAGGCCGTAACCGATTAAAATGCCTCTCAGATTTCGTCCGAAGGGAATTGCGTAGAGGAGGAATAAGGCCACTAGCGCGAGAATGGTGGTGGCTTGTACGATTCGAACGTCGCGCTCGAGATTCACGCAAGTGGTGATCCAGCGGTGCGCGTCATTCGAAGCGGCAACGGCTGCGTTCGTGCAGGCCAGAACAAACCCGATGGCGAGCAAGTTGCGGGCCAGGCGGGCCGTTCCCGGATAGGCGGCGAGCGCCACGCGGCAAATTTCAAACATTACGGCGCAGCCGGCTACTACGCCGAGGAATTCCGTGCTCCAGTAGACAGGAGAATAAAGGCGCGGTTCCCAGCGATATGCGATGAACCGCAAAATGTCCTGGAACAAGACAAACGAAATATAGATATAAAAAATCGGATAATACGTCGCGAGCCTGCCGCCAAACGCACGGACGAGCAGAAGGATTTCCAGCCCGATGCTTCCCCACCAGATGAGTTGACTCAGCATCTTCGTTCAAAGCCAGCTTGAGTTACCTGCACCGGGCGAAATGTTAGCACGGGTCGGGGGAAGTATGCGGAGCACCCCTCCCCCTGTGCGCTAGTGGAATTGTTTTACGACGCAAACTCAAAACCGGACGGCGGAGGAATCGGTGGCTGCGGTGAGCCTCCATCCGCGATCACGGTCGTCGCGTCGTTTACGTAGTTGTTAGTATGGGTGAGCTTTGTGCCACCCTTTACGTTCTCTATACCCGGGTTAATCGGAAAAAGGGCCACAGCAGCGAACAAACTCATCACACAGACCGCGATCGTGCTTTTTACTATCGACATTTGTGCCTCCAAACCAGAAGGGAATGACGGCGCTTGGATCGTGACGCCCCGCAGTCCCGAACCCACCTTAGCCTAAGCGCCATTCCCAAAATGCCCGCTCAGAACCAACGCTTGGTTGCAATTCCAACCAATTCCAGGAAGCGCATTAAGTTGCCAGTGAGCCAATATGTGGTTCGCACCGGCAACGCGCCAGGCAATCCAGTCCGAGGAATGGCCGAGGCGGCGCCACGCGCGAGCCGAGCCCGGTCGCATGTTGCGCGCGGACAGCCACCTCTTCGTGGACGACCACTGCGTCTCACATTCGGGTCAATTTTTCGGGAGAATTCGGCGAATACGCTGTCTGCAGTGGCGTTGGGCCTCCTCCCGCACCGGGGCGTTCGGAATCGCCGCAACTCCCAGCTCCGTTCTTAATAACCTCCAGCCGCCCTTGCGGGGTACGGCGAATCGTGGGCCCGATTCTTTGGGTCCATCGCCAGCGGTTGTGTTTCCAAGCGGCTGGTACTTTTGCCCAGTCCACCTGCTCGCCGTGAGTCAATACTCACGGGGTTACGCGCAGGTGGGCAAAGGCAAAGTCTCCTTCCGTGGAATGGCGGCCCACAAATTTTCAGTCCCGGCGCGCTACTCCGGGCCGCAAGGATTGCGTTTTTTTTCGGCGGTCATTTTTGCAGGGAGAGGTTCATTCGACGTGGCGATCCGCAAAGGCGAGCAATGGAACTGCATCAATCCCGCTTGCAACGGGGAGGTCTTCGTGATCGCCTCCAGCGAGTTGGAAGGCGGGGTAAATCCGCGCTGTTCCTGCGGCAGCGTAATGAAGCAACCCTATTTGCGCCCGGCTTTGAAGACGTACCCGGCCACGCAGGAAGCGCGCCAGCGGGTGCAAATTCCGCCGGGTCTATCGCTTGAAGAGCTGGGCTACCAGCACGAACGGAAGTACAAGAACTGACGTTTTCTTTGTCCAGGGGAAGTTGGAGAGATGAAATTTTTCACCCAGTTTTCGATTTTCCCAAAGCGGATACCAGGTCAAATCGGAGTATTTTCTACCTCCGCGCCACAACCCAAATCCGAATCCGTACGGCATCACCTCGCCAACATCGTGTATTGCGCGCTCGCCCTGACCTTGTTTTATTTCGTCTCCAGGCCGGCCTTCAAATGAATCCCCCAAACCAATCCACAAAAACCGCTCCGGAAGATCTTTCTTCCGTGCCGCAGTGCCGGGCTGAGCTTATCTTCTATGCCAAGACGCGGCAAAAACAGTCCCGCCCCGTCACCATCCTCGGCGAATACACTTGCGATTGCCGCCGTCCCGATTGGCCGCAGCGGTGGCAAGATTGGAGCACCTCCGCCAACCCCTTCCTCAACCTGTTCCTGTGCCGCGACCACGCCCAAAAACTCGGCCTCCTCGATTAAGGCGCGGGTCACGTCGCAGGCATGACTCACGGTTCACGCAATATTTTCTTCTCCCCCGCAAGGCCAGTGGCTCTTCCGCAACACAGTACCGGGGGGCCATTGTGCCGGACGTTTCCGCCCGGGACGATAGAAGGGCAAGCGGGGCGAAGGGTGCTCCGCACGGTGGTCTATTGGACTTGAGGAGCGGAAGACGAAGGCTATGGGCACGCTGAACCGCCAGGAGTTGGATCAACTGGAACGCCGGGAGCTGCAGATCACGGTGCTGGCAGCGGTGTTTGTGCTGGTACTGGCGACGGGGCTGGCGGTGTTTATGTACCCGCTGGTGTTCCTGCATCCGGTCGGAGACAAGTGGGGCTTGCGGGTGGCATTCTTCGGGTTCTGCTTGCTGACAGTGCTGTTTGACGTGTACCTGCTGGAACGGCAGAAGACGGTGCGCGAGCTGAAGCAGCGGCTGCTGGCGGAGTTGGAGCGCAACGTTACGTTGCAACAGCAGGCCAGTGTGGATCATCTCCAGACCATGCCGGATCAGAACTATTTCTGGGACCGCTTGACGATGGAATTCCGCCGGGCGATGAGCATGGAGAAGACGCTGTCGCTGCTGATCGTGCAGACCAAGCCGGGTAGTTCGCTGGTCAAAAACAAAGAGAATAGCGAAGGATTGAGCGATGCGGCGAAGGCGACTTCGCGAAGGCTGCGGCCATCGGATTCGATTTACCGGCTGGCGACGGGAATGTTTGCGGTGGTGCTACCGGAGACAGATTCGCTGAATGCCAAGCGCATCGCGATGCGGCTGCAAGAAGAATTGCAGAACGTTCGCGCGAAGCATGGCACGGCGTTCGACATTACCGTGCACAATTATCCGGAGCAGGTGAAAAGCGCGCGCGAGCTGGAAGATATTGTGAAGTCGCTGCTGCCGGCGCAGGACGCGTGGGCCACACCGGCTCTTGCGGACGCGAAGTAATCAGTTTTCTGTTTTTAGTTCTTCGTTTTTGGTTTTTGGTTTCTAGCTCTTGTTCTGGCAACAGAGAATCACCGAAGGGCCTGTTTCAAATCCTCGATCAAATCCTCTTTATCTTCCAGACCAATCGAAACGCGCACGGTTCCGGGGCTGACGCCGGCGCGGCGCAATTCTTCGTTGGACATGTTGTAGTGCGAGCTGTAGATCGGCATAATCACCAGCGACTCCACACCTCCGAGACTTGCCGCCAGCAGGAATAGCTGCACGCGATCGCAAAAACGCCGCGCCGCGGGCAAGCCACCCTTCAAATCAAACGCCAGCATGCCGCCGAAGCCGCGCATCTGCTTTCGCGCGAGCGCGTGATCCGGGTGAGATTTCAGACCGGGATAATGCACGCGGGCTACTCTCGAATGGCTTTCGAGGAATTTGGCGACGGCCATGGCGTTTTCGCACTGCCGTTCGACGCGCACGCCGAGCGTTTTGATCCCGCGAATGAGTAGATAGGCGGCGCCGGGATCCATCGAGCCGCCCAAATAAATGACCATTTGGCGAACGCGCTCCATCCAATTCGAATTGC
>Ga0207058_1019_pt1 | contig 41638 bp, 60 predicted proteins | sample Alteio_BWMinCont_34_FD_153271 | JGI IMG/M metagenome (GOLD analysis project Ga0207058, IMG submission 153271) | Enriched cells from forest soil in Barre Woods Harvard Forest LTER site, Petersham, Massachusetts, United States -... | ecosystem: Environmental > Terrestrial > Soil > Temperate forest >...
AAGACAGCGGTAAATACACTGTAGAATTAACTCGAACACAATAGCTTTCCCTCATCAGGAAATCACCTGGTCATGTGGCTAAACTGACCAATTACAACTACTTCGGGGGAATAAAACAATGAACCAAAAACAGTTAGACATACTGTCTATGACCATATTTCATGAACCACATATACCTAAGGAGAAGAAAATGAAAAAGAAATTTACTGCCATGTTATGGCCAGAAGAAGAAATGTATATCGCTCAATGTATGCAGGTCAATGTAGTGAGTCAAGGCGAAACAGAAATAAAAGCACTGGCCAATTTACAAGAAGCGTTAGAACTGTATTTCGAAGAGCCTACAGCAAAATTACCTCAGAAAATGGAAACTATTGAGGTGGAGATTAATGCGGCTTAGACCCTTACCTTTTCGCGAAATAAAACGCAAATTGCAAGCGGCTGGATTCATTGTGGTGAGCCAAAAAGGTAGCCATGTGAAATTCATAAAAGAGATTCCAGGCAGGAGACTCATAGTAATTGTCCCTGAACATAGCCTAGTCAAGAAAGGTACTTTGAACGGGATTATTAAACAAGCAGAAATGAATTTGCCTGATTTTGAGAAGCTCTAGCCACTATGCGACCTAAGCAAGTCATTAAACTGCTTATTATCACTTAGAGGAAAAGAGAATGAACATCAAGATGATTATTATTGCCATATGCTTGGCACTCATGCAGCCAGCAGAGGCTGGCCCATTCAAGAAACTCAGTCATTTTGCTAAAGGTTGTGCTAAAGTGACTGCTTATGTCGTTGTTGCTTACGCAACCAGGCCAAGGCCAGTTTATTCCGATGATTCAGGCGTCTATAATGTATGGCCAGGTCCTAATGGCAATGGTGTTATACAAGGCAATGGGCATTATGCTAATTACTCTACGTATGGAAATGGCGCTGTTCAGATACAGCAATTCTATTAAAGACTTAGCTAGGGGCTAAAGAGCCTTTTTCCCCGAAGAAAAAGCGCATCGCTGGTGTGCGTAATCACCAGCACTCTTTTAATGGAAAAGATATGCTAATCATCACTGATCCAGACCTGAATCATGCGGTTGAAGATTACAAAGCCAATATGCTGCCACTTAAGGAGATATTGGTTAAGTACAATCTTAAACCTTTCTACTTTTACGCCCTTCTTAAAATGCTTGGCCTTAAAAGACAAAATAGAATTAGGATTTATAGACCTACTAAAAAACATCACGTTGAATCATGGACCACCCCTGGCAGATTGCTAAAGCTGGCACATCCGCCAGGCGATCATCGCAAGAAAATAATTCTCGCTATTAATGCGTACATTAGAGGCGACACATTAGCTGTTATACAAAGAAATATCGGGGTAAGCAGAAATACATTGTACAAATGGCTCACACTATTGGACTTGAAGGAGTATATGCAATGCTCAAAATAGACCGGCCACCATATTGGCCACCAATGTCACGCGATGAACTTATCAGCTTCACTTCATATTTTAGTGTTATCAAGAATTGTTTGATTGTTAGTCTAATGACTAACATTGTCTTGATAGTATATGTTCTGTTTTTATGCGCGAGGGTAAAATGAATAAAGAATGGGAGACTGAGCCAGACAGAGTAGATTTTGAACATGCTGGCTATCCCTGCATGATTCTGCGATCCCCTGTAACAGGGGCATTATGTGGTTATGTTGGAGTAGGGAAGGAACACCCGCTATACGAGAAAGATTACTCTACATTCTATGATGAAGGCATAAAGATTAATGTGCATGGCGGGCTAACTTATAGCGATAAATGCAACGGCCATATTTGCCATGAACCAAAGCCTGGACAATCTGATAATATCTGGTGGCTTGGCTTTGATTGCGCACATGCGTGCGATGTATCACCAGCAATGTTAGAGGTAAGGACATTGGCTAGAAAGACTGGCTTTAAATCCCCCTTGGGATTGTCTGATGAGCAAATAGATGAAATGTATGAACAAATGGAGACGTATAAAAATATTGCCTATGTCACAGAAGAATGTAAGAATTTAGCTGAACAATGCAAGGCAAAGGAACTTAAATGATTAAACAATATGGCTGGAAGCCACAATTACCTGACTTCAGAGATATGAAGATGGGTCTGGAAAGAGCAAAGAAGCCAGCTACTCTTCCAAGATATGTTGATTTACGCCCGCTTATGCCTGCCATATACGATCAGGGTAATCTTTCAAGTTGCACCGCTTGCGTGCTGTCCGCTGCTGTTGAGTATCAACTCAGGATGCAGAAATACAAGTGGATATTTACCCCCAGCAGATTATTTATCTACTTCAATGAAAGAGAAATTGAGGGTACTGTCCCTGTAGATGCTGGCGCTAATCTAAGAGATGGTATTAAATCAATCAATGAATTAGGAGTGTGCCCTGAAAATCAACTTAAAGACTTTTGGAATTGGCCCTACGACATTACCCACTTCGACAGTGAGCCTCCTTTGGATTGTTATAAAGACGCATTGCTGCATAAGTCTTTGAAATATGAGTCTGTCCCACCTATTCTTGATTTTCTATTACCAGTCCTCGCTGAAAAATTACCTATAGCTTGTGGGATAGTCGTTTATACTTCCTTCGAATCAGACTACGCTTGCACTACAGGCTATGTCCCCATGCCTTCCTACACCGAGACTTTACTTGGTGGCCATGCTATTTTATTAGTGGGTTATGACATGGACAAAAGCATGTTCATCTTCCGCAACTCCTGGGGCATTACTTATGGCCAACAAGGCTATGGCTTTATTCCATTTTCCTACATTACTAACCCAGGATTAGTGGCTGACTTCTGGGCAATAACATTACTAGGACAATGATCACCCTTGATTTTATTCCCAAAATATTATCTGACGAATGGCAACTTATTGAGACAAGAGTAGATGGCCAGTCATTCTTTAATGGCCATAGACAATTAAGTGTAATTTATTCAGAAGCTATCTATGATCACAAAAGATGGCTCCAAGTATCTTGTGCGCATAGAAATAAATTGCCTAATTGGGAAACACTTAAATACGTGAAGAATACATTTATAGGTGAAGATAAAACTGCTATTCAGATCTTGCCAGCAGCAGATAATTTTGTGAACTTACATCCTTATGTTTTACACTTATGGCATTGCCTAGATGGCGATGTTACTCCTGATTTCACAAGAGGTACTAAGTCTATCTAGCAATGCACAATGTCCCAGAACATTCAGATATTACATATAGGCTAATGCTTTGCAAAAAACATGCTCAGGATTTCTTGTATTCAAAAAGAGCCTGGATAAATTATTTTGGCACTTGTGGCTATGGGTACTGTAGAGAAAATCCAAACAGAATGGTCTATTTAGCAGGCCAGCCCAGTGCCTCTTCTGTTACTCCTAAAGGAAAAGATGATAAGTGATTCTCAATTAAATTACTGGGATGTGCGCACTTGCGCAAGCTCTGTGCAAACTCCGTATGACAAAATCATCCAGGCATTAATTGCAGAAGTAAGAATACTTAGACAAAGACTGTCTGCCTCCGTTGTGTCTATTAATAGTCTGCGTGATGGTAATGATTCAACTGGCGGAGATTACACTTTAGATGAAATCGCCTGACATGTTTTACTGCCCCTACTGTAGAGGGGAGTTGTCTGTTAAATCTATGGAATCCGCGCTTGCTGCTTTACGTGGCAAAGCAAAGACTGATAAAAAGAGAAAGTCATCTGCTGATAATCTCAATAATTATCGCAAGAAAAGAAAAGAGGCCCAACAATGCGCAATCCGCTCGGAGCTGACACAAGACACATCGGAGTAGTCTTCAGTCGCATGATCTACTTGCGCTTGATGTATGCTTCTAAACTACACGGTCGCAAAGTCAATGACATTATTCGCCAAGCTGTTGGCGATTGGCTCATGAATCACGATATCCCCCTGATTAAAGATCCTGAATCAGCTAACAATAATCAACCAAGATCTAAGATCTGAAATATATACGAATAGCTTTTTTATTTACGTAGCTAATACCAAATGATATTGCCAGCACCACAGGTGATATCAATATGGGTATTAGATTGTCATTAATAAAATGTATTCAACATATTTATATTTTCTATGGGCTGTGCTTATACTTATATCCGGGAAGACACTCATATACGACATAAGGTGCATATATGCCTAAAAAGGTGCTGGTATCTATTGCAGATGAAATGCTTGAAGAAGTTGATTTTGTAGCCATGTTTGAACATCGCAACCGCTCTGACTTGGTTAGAGAAGCGCTGCGCAGATATGTTACTGAGTTCAAAAAAGCTCACGGGGGAAATAACAGTATTACTATTCAACAACCTAAAAAACAAGTGGCTGCAGCATGAATGAACAAATTGTAGTGCATACAAATGATGGCTTAATGCCTATCTTGGATAGCCATACATTCGTTGCTCAGCTGGCTGCCTTTCAGGAAATAGTGAAAAGTTATCTGGTTCCAGGGGTCGATTATGGCAAGATCCCTGGAACAGATAAAGATACTTTATTTAAACCAGGGGCTGAAAAACTCTGTGAAATATATGGCTTTTATGCTGATTGTATAGTCGAGAATGTAGTAGAGGATTGGAACAGAGAACCACCTTTATTTGACTATACTGTTAAATGCACCATACACAGACGCAAGGACAATGCCATTATTGCCACTGGCTTAGGCTCCTGCAATAGCTATGAATCTAAATATAAATGGCGCATGGGCAAACGCAAATGTCTCCATTGCAATGAGCCAGCCATTATTGCTGGTAAGAAAGAATGGGGAGGCGGTTGGATTTGCCATAAGAAACAAGGAGGCTGTGGGGCTAAGTTCACAGACAATGACCCAGGGATTATCAATCAGCCTCTAGGTAGAATCCCCAATGATGATATCGCCTCGCAAAAGAATACTGTGCTTAAAATGGCTCAGAAACGCGCTATCGTTGCTGCTACCATTGCCTCCACTAGATCGTCTGGCATATTCACCCAAGATGTTGAAGACTTCATCGACACTGCAGTAAGTGAAACAGAACCAGATAAACCTCCGCCACCTCCTCCAGATGATCCAGCTCCCGCTGCTCATGCTGTAAAAGTAATGGAAGAGATTGAACCTCCAAAGCCTGTGCGTAAAGATGCTGCTGTCAGCGCTGCTGAATTAACACACCTGATGAATATTTATAAAGAGAAAGGCTGGCAGCGCTTTGATATCTTAGAAGTCATCTTACAAACTTGCAGACCAGAAAGAATCACCTTATCTAATATGGGCACTAACTTCACCCACGCTTTATTGGCCCGAGTTGTTGCTGAGCTGGATAAATTACAACCCCCAGTGAAACAACCCAAGGAAAAGAATGTCGCTTGAAACACTAACTGTTGATCAAGATACTGGAGAGGTCGTTCTAAGCCCCGAGGAGTTGGCTATTTTGGAGGGGGCTGGTAGTTCTCAATCCGAGAATTGTTTTGACCTGGAAAAGTACGTGGATCAAGTTGGTGATATCATTGCCTCAAAGTTGGAGCGTGCACAGCGGTATCGGGAACAAGCGGAAAAGAGATCGAAACCGCTTGAACGCTCCGCTGAATACTTACTGCTACAGATCACCCCACACTTAAGACAATTGGCTGAAGCTAAATTGCCTAAATATATGTCTGGCGATCACGCTGGACAATACAAGTCCAAAACATTGCACCTTTCTAATGCATCTTTTGCCTTTACTAAAGCTGGTGGTAATTATATAGCTAATGAACAACAAGCTATGGATTTTATACGCGAGGTCTACCCACTATACCCAGATATAGATAAGTGTATTGAGACTGTAGAAAAGCTGGATAAACCCAAACTGCTTAGCTATCTTGAAAGAGAGAAGCTACTAGAGGATGATAATTATAAGGAGCGGTTAATGGGCTTTGTTGGTATAGTCAAAGAAGATCCTCTAGCTAGTGTAAAAGTCAAATTATGAGCCCTACAGCTGAATGGTTTGAAAAGACGTATGGCTCACGCAATGCTCGCATACATGAGCTTTATAACAAAGGATTCTCTGCTACTTGTATAGGTGTTGAGTTTAACATCAGCGCCCAGCGGGTATGGCAGATTGTCCATAACCAACGAGCTAGACAGGATGACCAAATCATCGATGATCTAGTGGTGAGTCAAACCGAAAGGCCCAGCGATGAACTTGCTTAATAAGATAATCTGAGGATTAGGTTTCGATGAACGCCTACCATACCCTTTTGCCCAGCCATTTAGTACTTTATGTGCAGCCTGACAAATGCGCGCAAGTCTCTCCTGATTGTGCTGTGCCACAGATATGCCCTCATTGCCTTGAGGTTCTAAGATGGCTGTTAACTCGCGTAGCAGAAATAAAAGTGTCAGGAAATGGAGCTTTCCCCTACCTTCCCTTGAAAGAGTTTGATCTTCAAACAGCAATCGGTACGCTTTGTCAAGCTCATTGTATTTCGGGCGAAACCCAAGGGCCTCCTGCTGGCGAAAAATCTCAATAGCCTTCTTCTTCTTCGCTGCACAATTAGTGCAGTACTTATCCAACACCATTAGCTGCCCACATCGCTTGCATATGGCTTGGCGTAGCAATACTTCTGGTTTGCTAAGGTTTGCTAAATCAATTAGCTGCTCTACATTGCGTTTTTTAACTAAAGGCATTTATTATGGCGGTCTGGCGCTTGGTTGTATAAAGAGAGTATAGTCTAAATATGAACGATTTTATTCCCAAGCACCTATCATTGCCTCAGAAACTGGATAAAATACTCTGGTGTTTGGACAATTTAAACAAAAGGATGGATCAAATGGCTGTATTACTTTCTGACTTGGATGCTGCAATCGCAGCTCAAAATACTAAACTGACCTCACTGGACTCTGGCATGACTGCTCTTAAATCATCCACTGCTCAATTGGTTATTGATGTAGCTGCTCTTGCTGCTAAATTGCTTGCTGGCGCTGATTACACTGCTGAACTGAATGCAGTAACTGCAGGCTCTGCCCTGGTGGATAACACAACCGCTACACTGGCCAATGCAGTAATTGATGTATCTGGCGCAGACACCTCTGCAAAGGGTTAATTATGGTGCTAGAGGTTATTTTCTGGGTATTGATCATCCTGGCCCTTGCAGGATGGTTTGTCCCCGAACCTTATAGTAAATATGTGCGCTCAGTGGACCTAATATTATTTGTAATCTTAGGCTTGCGGGTATTTGGCGTCCCCCATTAGCCTAATTGCCTTGAGCGACTTGTGCACAACTCTGGACACAGCCATTTCAGTTAAGCCCAAAGCTTTCGCTGTCTGTGCTTGGTTCAACCCGTTGATGTATACATACTCCATGATTTTCCTGTCTCCTTTAGGCAAGCGATTCAACAGACTATTTACGTAATCATATAAATCATATAACTCTATATCGTGATATCTAGTGTCTGGCAAAGTATCTGATAACATTTCATCCAATGGGTCTAAGTATTCTGGTGGAAAGGCTCGTATGTGATGAAGTATAGACCAACGGATATATTTATATGCTAATCCATTTAAACTACTCTTACTTAGATGCTCAGGATCATATTTATTGACAGCTTCTACTAAACCTAATGATCCTGCTTGGTATAAATCATCATAAGTATCCCAGCGATCCCTGCTGTACCTGTGCGCTAGATTCTTTACGATACCTAGCAAGCTTCGCCAATCAATCAATGAGGATTCTTATTCTCTAACGCCACCACTCTTGCTTGTAAAGCCACCAGTTGCTGCTGGTTGGCTAAGCCTAAAGCTGTTAAAACACTTACTGTGGATAACTGCAGATTGATTTTAGCAAAAGAGTTTGTTGCATTAGTTGCTTGCAATTGCAAGGCTGGTATTGCACCACCTGCTAAATCTATCTGATTCAGCCTGGCAAAAACTTTTACACAATTGCTTTGCAGTGTGTCTATTAATGTCTCTACTGCTGTTAACCTTGTATTTAAACTATCCAAAGTTGGCGGTGTCACCTGCGCGAATACTGCCCCAATACTCATGCCTAATAGGAGACCTAATATAATATTTCTCATTTTGTTGCTGCCTCTAGCTCTGTTGCTAAACTTTCTAATGCCCGCAAAGTATTGCCAATCTCAGTTTCAATAGTCTCTACCTCTATTGCTGTTATCCTTCCACCAGATAATGCTGCTATCTCAAAAGCTAAAGCCTTCTGGTCTATCTTTAACAAAATAGGCATTACTCTGACCTCAGCAGTCTCTAATGCTGTTAAAGCAGCCTGTATCCTTACATTGTTCTTTATCTCTTTAATAATCGGTGCCAAGATCATTTTTATCAATGACATGTCCCATTCCCCTCTTTGCCCGTGTAACAACTCAAGTAAATTGTAGACGTATATTTGAAATAAACCAAAGTTATTTAACCCCCCATTGATTGACTGCCTGACCTTGCGCCAATTGCCACGAATGGCCCAGAAGTCACAACCATGATCCATGTAATACAAGACAAATATCCTGGCTGCGTTAAATGGCTCATTGGCCAACTCTGGCTGCTGAAGCAAATCAACACCAATTAAATCCCCGTATTTCTTGTAATTATATGCTCCGGTTAATTGAATATATCCAGCGCCACGATAGATATAACCTGACATAGCATACTGTCCTACATTGCCCAGATCTGCTCTATTGTTATAATGATTAAATTGATTAATTGGCCCTTGCTCTCGCTCACATCTGTAATTACACTCCACTGCTATTGTGGCTAAAGCTCCTGCAATCGCTCTAATATCATCTAAACCATACAAGGCAAAAGTTGGCATGAGACAATTAAGAGCCTCTTTAACAACGCTGACATTTGAATTTGTTGCTCTGGCTATTGATTTGGTGTCATATGTGAGCATTAAGTCGCCTTGGCATAATTTACCTATGCAACTTGTTGTAATAAAGCATTTCCCGTACCACCAGCCCCGCCAGCTTGTCCTAAACCAGCACCATTAGTAGCAGTGCCAGCAACACCACCAGCTCCCCCTAGAGCCTGAACTATCCCTGTATAGCTTAGAGTACCTTTATAAAAAACCCAAGCTATTCCGCCACCACCACCACCACCGCCAGCACCAGCAACTCCCGCCCCATTAGAACAAGCACCACCAGCACCACCAGCTGCACCATTAGCAGAGACTACGCCTGCAGCACCAATAGTTAAATTACCACCTACAATGAGAACTAAATACCCGCCTCCGCCACCACTAGGGGTTCCACCGCCTGTACCTGTGCCTATTCCAGCCCCGCCAGCTCCTGCAGCATGCCCAGCCCCTCCGCCACCACCTCCGCTATTTGCAGCCCCAGCAGTGCTGCCTGTACCACCAGCTCCTCCATTTGTAGCTGCATTGCCACCATTGGTAGGCGTGCTGCTATAAGCGCCACCACCTCCGCCAGAGCCACCACTAAAGGAAGTACCCGCAGTGCCATTGCCACCCGTGTAAGAACCACCCGCTGTGCCACCACCACCACCACCGCCCCCTGATTGGCCTAGTAAACTACCGTTTGTTCCTGCAGTGCCCGGTGTGCTTCCTGCCCCCCCAGCCCCACCAGTGGCACCTGCAGCTGGAATAGTAAAGCTACCAATAGGGGCTGGACCTACCCCAGACGTAATACCATCTGTCTTGCCTGTATATTCATAAATAGTCGCAGCGACTCCCGCAGCACTAGCACCTAATCCATTCATGTGCACAGTGCCTTCAATATCACAATTGCCAGTGCAATACAGTATTAATCCCTGGCAGCGATTGGAGGCAGTTAGAATCGTGCCAGCGTCCACAATGATAGAACTATAGTTTTTTACTGTAGCAGCCCCATCTAAAGTTGTTGTAATTGATGTTGTTCCAGATGTAACATGCAATGCACCATCTGCTCCTGTGCCAAAATAATTAGCAGGAAATCCAGGCAATGCTTGGAATGTTGGATCAGCAGATGCTCCATTAGAAGTTAAGACTTGTCCGCTTGAACCTGCGCTGGTGACATTTACTGCACTTGTAGTATTGCCTATTAAGACACCATGCGCAGTTAACGTAATGTCTCCAGTCCCACCATTAGCTACAGAAACAGGAGTAGAGATTGCAGGAGCTGCCCAAGAAGCTGTAGTACCATTAGAAGTTAGTACAGTAAGATTGCCTCCAATTCCTAACCTTCCAGCTGTATTAACACCTGTGCCAAGTATCAAATCCCCAGCAGTAGTAATCGGAGACAAAGCATTAAAAGCGGACGCTGCTGTGCCATGACCAGTACCACCTTCTGCTATTGCTAATGTACCGCTAGAGATATTACTTGCGTTAGTAGTATCTGTAGTAGCAGAGGCTGCAAAAGCCACTCCACCGGTCTTAGTTACAGAGATAGCCCCTGTGTTAGCAATGGTAGCATCTCCAGTCATTGCCACGCCCACAGCTACATTAGAAGCATTGCCAACGAAGATATTTGTATTAGATAGAGTGTTGGTTAATATAGTAGTAGGATTGATACTGAATTGAGTAAAGGTAACAGCATCTGTACCTATTGTAGTGACATGCGATGTTAGTACCCAACTTGTAGCAGTATTGGCAGTACCATTAACAACAGGAATTGCACCTGTATTATTCATATCAGAAGGCTGATCATAATCTAACGCGCGAGTTAGCACCCAAGGGGTAACTCCGTTTACCCCAAGAATAGTTAAAGTATAAACACCATTCTGGAAAGCACTGGCTTGGTTCTTTACCAACACTCTATCGTTTAGCAGAACTGTGTATCCGTCTACCACCAGAGCATGTTGCCCGCTATCTGTTAAAGTAGCTCCAACCCCCCCCACACCATTGTTATACGCAGGTGTATTAGGTAATACAGCAGCACTAGCCACTTGTACAGCTACTGCTGGATTAACACCAGCAATAGCATTGTTTACTGCTGTGGTTACATATGAAGTGGTGGCAAGTCGTGTACTAGAATCGCTTGCTGCTTGAGTTGCAGCAGTTGGATTACCAGGCAGAAGCACATTGTTGGCAATGGAGGCTACAACAGCTCCTGTTGTTGGTGAAATAAGCAATGTGCCATCCGAGTTGGATACACTAGTTGCGCCACCACCTCCGCCATTAGCAGCAGCAGTGATTCTGCCCTTAGAATCCACTGTGATATTAGCACTGGTATATGATCCAGGCGTTACTGCAGTATTAGCTAATGTAGTAGCAGCTGATTCGGGACTATCAGCTGTCACATCTCCAGTTAGCTTGGTGCGATTGAAGCTAATTTAAATCGACCTCCCTGTCTATTATCATTAAATTACCGACCACTCTGTGCCATTGTATAAGAAGAACTTGGCACTATAATTTGTATTCATTACAAACGTGGCCAAACCATCTATAGTGCCAGCAGCTGGTGTCACCGTGAGGTTATCTGCTGCTGCTGTACCAGAACCATCTTTAATTAAATGTAGTTCGCCCAAAACAGGAGCAGCAGGAAGATTCACTACATTAGCAGTAGGCACAGTTTGATTTACTATTACAGCATAATCTGTTTTAAGAACCGTTATAGCACCAGCTGCTACCACTACTCTTGTATTAACAATCATTCCAGCGCCAAAAATAGTGGTAGCTGTGTTAAATGTCTGCGCACCAGTCCATGTATTAGCATGTGCAACATTTAAAGATGCCACAACAGAGCCTGTAGTGGGCGAGATAGTTAAGCTACTATCTGAATTGGCAACACTAGCAACCGTAGAAACACCGTTAGCAGCAGCAGTTAAACGTCCTTGGGCATCCACCGTAATATTGGAATTAGTATATGATCCAGCAGTAACAGCAGTATTGGCCAGGCTCACTGTACCGCTGAGAGTTATTGGTCCACCAGATAATCCAGTACCTGTATTAACCTGAGTGACTGTGCCTGTGCCACCACCACCACCACCGTGTCCAACACTAAAGGAACCTATGCCAATTTGTGGATTTGCTGTGAGACTCATGATTTTTTCTTCCTCTTGGGTTTAACACGATTAGGCAGTCCATTGGTTTTGGTTGCAGCGAACTCCTTTAGCTGTTGCTCAGACATACTTGTATCGTTATGTCCGGTCTTGCGTTGCTTTGCAAGTTCCAATCCCATAAAATGCTGCTGTCTTTTGCTCTCGCTGGGCATCAGTCCATTTCTCCCGGTTGTTCTAGTGCTTTCTTGCCACCTTTACTCTTGCCTGCAACACTCCGTCCAGCCTTGACACTCATATCAAATGATTTGCCTTTACCAGCTTTGGGCATTTTGCCTTTCTTCTTTTCCATCTTATCTATTTCTTTTCTGACTCGATTCATTTGTCATTCTCCTTATTTGTGGTTCCATTTACGTGCATTCTGTGCAAACACAATTTCTTTCTTCAATTTACCAGTGGCACCTTTCTTTGCTTTACTAAGTGTGCCACTAGAGATTGGCTTGCCTAACTTAATTCCAAGTTTCTTATGTAGCAATCCTTTGTTTCCCGGTTTAATGTTAATCGACATTTACTTCTCCTTATGTACCTTGATAAGCATTAGGAACTTTGTACAATGGTGCGTCCAGTCCATCTGTATAAACAAAGCCAGCATCTACTGCACTGTCTCCGTATAGGAAGTATAGGCTGGATTCTGGCAGCACGAATGTTACAGTGCCCCCAGGGGCCATAGATACTGACTGTGTGCCAGTAGCAGTGCCAGCTCCAGCGAATAACCATTGATTAGCAAATGTGCTCCAATATTGACAGGTGATGAGCACAGGATTAGTGCCATAAGATCCATCTATAGCTATTGTAAGTATCGTATGTTCCGGTCCTGTCATGCCATGTGCAACACTAAGAGGAACAGCATTTGTTGTAGCTGATGTCCCTAAAGCTGGCACTATTTTTCTACGCAAAGTATTTGCTGTTTTATCTGATGTTCTAAAGAATCCCGACATATCGCCCTCCTAGAGCTTCATTATAAATTGTAGTCCCATCGAAGCTGGTTGTGTACTTGCGCTGCCTGTAGTTCCTGATGCACTAAAGCTATGAGTATGGGTGCCTGTTGCAATATTAACAGAACCAATTGTGCCAGCGCCAATATTGGTTCCAGCGCTTGGTTGTCCAGTGCTCCCACCTATTGAGACTGTATGTGTGTGAGTAGTAGAACCATAGATTGTGTTCTCTATAGTATTGCCATAACCACTGGCATTTGCTGTCGCTGATCCACCAGCTGTCTGAGCACCGATTGGCACTAGACCAATCATATTAGGTGTGCCATTAGTGCCATCACATAAATGCCATCCTACAGGCACAGCACCACCATAAGGTCCATACCAGAGAATGATAGCTCCTGCTGGTGGATTGAGATTAACCACAGAGGCCCAGCCAAGGCCATTTGTTTGACTGCTATCTGCTGTGAGTACTTTACTATCAACACCAATAGGCAGCCTTGCTGCCACACCACTACCATTGCCTACAATAAGATCGCCTTTGGTAGTAATGGGTAGCCCAGCCCCAGCTGCCCACTTAAGACCCAGAGTCTGTGTGCTATCTGCTGTTAAGACTTGCCCATTGCTGCCTGCACCTAAGCGAGCAAGTAACGTGCCATTGTAGACATAGAGGTCGCCTTTGGTTGTAGGAACATTTAACTGTGGCAAAAGTACAGTATTAAGGTAGGTATATAGTCCACCAATGGTGCTATTCCATGTAGCAGCAAAAATGATTGAACCGTCGACTTGAGTCTGAAAGGCAGAAGGCGTCGCGAAAGGTTGGCCAAAGCATGGCAAAGAAATTATCATGCTTAAGAAGGCAAGATAGACAGCTATTGCTATTCTTGTTACCCTTCTCACCTTCTTGTGCCTCCAGCTGAAAGCATGTAATGTGCTCCTATTAAGTCAATAATATTGCTTCCATCATTGCCAAATATCTGCAGTTCGACGTAACGCCCTTCACCAATAGGCTCATACTCACACAATTGTACGAAGGTTCCAGGGAATGCAGATAATCCTAATATCCATTGTCCAAGTATCGTCTCCAAGTTTTGTCCTGTAACTATATTGAACTCACCTTGCTGAGAGTTCTGGGGAATCAATGTCCCATTAGCCATCATCTCTAGGAACACAGCATTAACGAAGAAGTCTTGTCCCTGTCCTTCGCATATTATATGAATCTTGCGAACGGAAAATCCAGTCGCATCATTACCACAATTGATAAGCGGAAATCTTGCTACATAAGGCAATGCCTGCCCATCATTTAGCTGGGTAGCATAATGCTTATATATATATCCATTGTAGCCACCACCTAGCATTGTCCACAAATTATTGTTCGTGGGGTCTTGTACTTCAATGGCTGAATATTGAGTCATATACTCACGGATAGAAGGAGTAAAGTTGAGCTGGGGTATGGACTGAACATTGGGGCTGCTTGAACCATAGTTAAAAACCATACCGAAATTCACAGTCGCTGGCTTGTAATCCGTAACGTTAGTAGTTGTAGCCACCCCGTTATGATCAGTTAAGTCATTGCCTGTACTGCGAGCATCCTTTCTTGTGCCAGATGTTTCATGAAAGTCCCACCAACTAACAAAGGTGCTGGTTGATTCACTCTGCATGACTGTGGGCAATTGCAAGTAATGTATAGGAGTGCCATTGTTATAGAGTATTTCTATTTCGCTGGCATCTAATACTCTTTTCCAATAGCCAAGCGATTGCATGATGCCTGGCCAAAATCCTGATGCTCCTGCAATCTCACTGCCAATATCTAATTCTGCAGTGGAAACTGCTGGTGTAATACCAGCAGTAGCTGTAGCAATAGGCCCATTATTTATCTGTATATTTAAACTATTAGCAGAAGCATCATACCAGGCGACTATAAAATATTGGGTGCCTGGCACCAGGGCGCTCACTGAAGACACAGAAGCATTAGTAGCACCATTGAACACATAGAGGAAAACATTGCCAGAGGGAAATAAGCGTAACCAATAATCGCCCGTTGTGCTCCCGTCTGTGGTTTTGGCGAGCAAAGCATGGAAGCCACCTAATGCCCCATTGTAAGTAAACCAGCCAGCCCAGGTAAATGAACCAGTACCAACTTGCAGGCTAGCAGCGTTGGCATGGCTTAAATATTGAGTCGTTCCATTGAATACAGCAGCTTGATTAGATGTAGATACTTTTCCAGTACTACTTCCATCTGCATTTAACAATGGCATCCAGAATTGTATATCCTTGGTCTGTCTGTGCCTGACAGCAAAGGATTGATTCAGCCAGTTCTGGTCCCACTTCTGGATATAATCTTGTAGTCCATAACTTAAAGAGGATGTGAGCAGATTGGCATTTATTACCAAGGACGAATAGGCTCTAATACCATCATTGGCTAGGAAGATAATGTCGTTCTGGATCTGCAGGATTGCTCGATTACTAGGTATACCAAACTCACGGGTGAGAATGATTAAGCCCATGTTGCTGGCATCAGTGCCCTGGATAAGACACACGCCATTTTCACAGCCTACAAGCACCGCTTGAGAGTTACTGCTATTGTTCAGCTGAATGGTCCTTAATGCTGTAGGACGCCCACATATTGCTGGCACCTGCAGACGCACACCATCTGTGGCAAGCAATGGTGCATTTAAAGTACAAGTATCATACTTACCAGAGTTGGTAACTATAATGTCATAGACACTAGGAGAGGCAAAGCCACCAGGTGGAGATGTCTGGAAACTAATTGGCCATCCGGTATACACCATTCTATCCAGGTATGGTTCACATAAAGCTGGGAAGCCATAGACTGTCTTATTGGCAACAATGGGTGTGTCTAAGCATCCCCAGTAGGTAGAGCCATCCCCTGTAGCATTAAGCTGAAATGCTGCCCATGCTGCAGATGAGTCTATTGTATACGCAGAGAAAAGCTGGGGATGGGTGACTATCGTATATAACTTGACTCCCGCTACTATAGTTTCAAATTCTCTGATACATGGAAACAAAGGATACAGAGGGTCGCTATTATTGGTGTGGTCCGTAGGCAAGCTTGTAGTGACATTAGTTACTACAGTATTGGACATGTTGTACCAGATCAATTTGCTGCCAGCTGCAAGTAACAACTGCTGGATGCCACTGCTATCTATGAATTGTCCAAACTCATTTATAGACGCGCCACTATTGAATTGTAGATTTACAAACTTCTCTATTCCAGCATCTCGATTAGTCCATACCCCTTGCTTGCGAGATTGCATGAGATTAGACAACAGTTTAGCTGTTGACTGATCACGCAGGTAATCAGCTACGTAACTGCCCATGCCATTAGTCAGTAGCTGCTTGAAGTTCTCTAAGGAGGTTCCTTTCTGTTGAAGCTCCGTTAGTGCAGATTGAGTAGTTGGTACAGCTGTGATGTTTGGCATGTCAAGTTACATGGCTCCAACGCTCTCTTCTGACAATGCCCGCTACATTCGGTTTACTAATTCCAAATAGCTTAGCTATTTGGCTATAAGACAATCCGCTTGAATGTAGATTCCTGATTGAACGCACCTGATCTTCAGTAAGCTTTGCTTCGCTATGTTTTGAACCTTGTATTCTTGCTTGTCTTCCGGCGCGTACTTTGTCATCCATATTATCTTGATTAGTTCCAAGAGCAAGATGCTCCACATTTATGCAAGAAGGGTTATTACACATATGGCGAACCATTAAGCCTGGAGCCACTTCACCAAATGTGACTTGCCACATCAGTCGATGAACTTTTTGTACTTCTCCTTTTCGTCCTCCTACATGCAAAAATCCATATCCTTGTTTATCTTTATACCTAATCCATACTCGACACCCAGTTTCTGGATCAATTGTTGAATAAGCTAAAAGCCTTTCTTTTATTGAAAGGGACTTGGGGTCTTTTTTCAACATTAGATGGTCTGGATTGATGCAAATTCGGTTTGCACAAGATTGAATTACCCTCATTCCAGAAGGTATCTTGCCAACCCAGATTTCATAAGCAACAAAATGCGCCTTTAATCGATTACTTCTGGTCTTACGCACTACAGGGAAATTATCTTTCACCTGTGCTGTCCATATGCGACAACCAGTCTTTTTGTCTACTTTGCTATATGCTAATAATTTGTCTTTCATGGCGTATCACCCTCCAATAAATACGGAAAATCCTAGCATACTTATGTGCTTTGGGTCGGAGTGTCAGAATAAGCGCTAGTGCGCCTTCCTCGCAATGGGCCAAAGATAGCCATTCCGGTGCGGACTGCGTGTCTTTCTTCTTCTGGCCCGCGATTTATCCAGAAGTTATACTCAGTCAATGCTTGCTGAGCATAAGCTGACATCAGCTGTCCTTTGCCTTCACCTAAAGCATCCTCTAGGTACATGCAGGCCCAATGCCAGAGGATATGTTCATATTCTGGTGGCCATAACACTGGGTCAGTGTCTAGCTTTAGAGGAACAGCTTTTGTTGTGGCTTGGTAGTTGATTTTATAAACAGCATCTGGAATAGGGAAGAACATTATGGTGTCATTGATAATCCCTGGTCCTGGTTGTATCTGGCTCTTAGGCAAGATTATCCAATTCTGGGGAGGTCCAGTGCTGATAGCTGTAAAGTCTGGATATATGCGTCTGAACTCACGATACTCCGTGTTGTACAGAGGCTGAGCTACTATCATGCTCACACTGCCATCTGGATTAGTTACTTGTGGAGTGATATTGAAGAAGCTTATATACCTAATTGACTCAACCCGCACGCTTGCATCCAGGGTATATTGAAAAGTAGATGGCACAGTAGGGTTGCCAGCTTCTGTTGTTATCTGAAACTCTTGTGTAGTATCTCTGTTGTTGCGTCTGACATTGAGCATGCGGTCGCACATATCTACGAAGGCACGTATCTCGCTTTGAACTCTTGTGAGTAATGTTGTTGGATTGTTGAAATTATTGGCACTAGTAATCTGGAGCTGACCACGCAGCTCTAGGCATTTGTTTGTGACATCTTTCCAGGAGGAGTTCGCCATAAGGCAGCCTCCTCAATAGTCAGTTGGTAGAAATTCAACTGAGACAACAGGGGCTATGGCTTTAGTTCCGCCTTGTGTACCAGCTACATAAACAACTGAGATTGTGCCCGTGGCTGTTAATATTCGGTCTGTGCCTGTGGCTGTTAAAGTCAAAGGTTGGGAAACATTGGCAGCTGTAATTGTTGTGGGGTCAAAATTGGCTGTACTCAACAATGTATTGGTAGTGCTGTTATTAGTAATGGTTAAAGTGTTAGTGCCAGATGTTGGTACTTGTGCAGCTGTAAGTGAAATCTTAGTCACAGTGCCAGCTCGACCTGGGGCAATTAAATAGGTATATGTGGCACCATCAGCCAGAGTGCCTGTTGCCCCCGCTACATTGACATTAAAAATCTTGCTCTTAGCTACTTGCCCATTAGCATTTCCTGTACTAATAACAAAATTGGCTGTAGCAGCAGCTGGATCTGGAACTGTATAAGTAGTGGCTTGTCCTAATGAAGCAGTGGCTGCAAGGGTAGCATTAAAGCTTGTTCCAGTTAGAACATACCCAGGGGCTACAGGAGCTGCTGTAAAAGTAGTTGTACCACTTTGAGTAACTGCGCCTGTTAAAGTTGTTGCTCCATCGACTACTAAGCTGTTGACGATGTGAACATAGCCAAACTTAGTCTGTGTCGAATAAGACGGATTAACAGGACTAGGTGCTGTCTGCGCTAGCACACCTTGTGGAAAAGATAACAAGAGAGATAGCGCAAACAATACCCAGACTTTGCGGATTAGGCAAAAGCTTTTCATTAACCATGTGCTCCATATAGACCACGCCATGTAGGAATCAAGAATGAATACCTCAACAGCACTTGATACAAAACATCAGGCGAGTGGGGGTCTTTCACAACTTCTGTCTTTGGCTCTTCTCTTGAGAAAAAGATGTTATTGGCTCGTACAGCATCCCTTAAGTACCATTGAGTGGCTACATAAGAGGCACTCGATTCAGCCAACAGGGGCAATGTCACAACTTCAATCTCAAAACCTTGAGGCAGATTGAAGATATTGACAGCACGATTAGCAGTATCAGGCTCATAAGGAGAGATAGCCAATTGAGTAGCAATTCTCTTGAGCTGTGGTGGAACAATAAGTTGAACCTTGTTACGACCGAATGGAGAAACTGATCCTTGTTCATCCAAAGTTGTAAGCAGGTTAGAAAGTCCGACATTCAGATTATCCGAATTAAGATTGGCACCAGTAGCGAAGTTGGCATAGGTGCTGGTGCTGTACTTCAACGTATGGGTGCCAAACATAGCAGCGCCATCAGGAGTCGTGATGGGACCAAAGCCATTGTAGAACTGACTACAAGCATCTCTATCCATCTTTCTGGCCATGGCGTCACCAAGACCGTAGATGTCTTTCATAATTTGCTGATAGAAGTTGTCCTCAATAAACTCATGCGAGATTCTTACTTCACCAGTAAATTTGGCATGCACAACAGCAGCATTGTAGGCTTTGCGAACCTGTAAACGTACATAGGGACCGCCTTCTGGGGTTTCGACCACCACATCAGGGGTAACGAATTCGACTGTTTCCTCTCTGCGCTTCTCGGACTTCTCTTGGACCCAGACGCGCTTCCAGTCCATACCTGCATTAAAGCCCGCTGAGAAAGTCTGATGGAGCGTTGGCTCCATGTACTCAATGAATTGGTCACGGGTTAATTGTGCTGCCATTTTCTAAAAACTCCTTAGTTATGAAAAGGTGACTACGACGTAAGGCACAAAATTGCCCGAATAAAGTATGGTATTGCCAGTGGTTACATCAGGTCCCTGAGGTCCAAGCACTACTTCTTGGATATTGATATGACCACCTGTCAGGTCAGCTACAGCTGTACTGACACCCTGGTAAGGCACTGTGGCTGCAAATTTAACTCCAATATTTTGCTGACTGAAAGGCACCAAGATTATGGTGTCGCCAGTAGTTACAGGGCGAGAGAATGCGGGCGTGACAGTTAGTGTATGTACGCCACCACCGACAACATCGTTAGTTACAGTACGTTGTTGTCCCAAGCTTGGTACATAGATAGTCCCTGTGTTAAAATCGCCAGTTGAGCCAGCACCAGTAAAGAGAACAGATGTGGCAGTACTGTTGGCATTAGCTGCTGTACCATTAAAGGTGGGCAGCGAATTTGCTACCAATGGTGAATAAAACTTAAGTGAAGAATGAATGATTGCAGCCAAGCATCTTTCGCCAATTGTCGTGCTCAGATTAGCTGTGCCTGGACGCAACTGAGTGGATGGCGTGACCATCACAGTGTAAATATGACTGGGTAATTGAGCAGCTGTAACTTGAGCCAAAATGCCATCAGTCATAATGCAGGCATCCCCATCATAAAATTGGGTGCTGGCCTTCATTTGCACTCTGTCATACACTTCTTGGGTAGCAATACCCTCTTTCCAGAGTTCGAAACCTAAACCTGTAGTAGCTGCAGACATTTGTGTTTACTCCTTATCTCTTGATACGATTAGCTGCTGCCAATGCGTGTTTATCTAACTCTTCGGGAGTGCCAAAGGCATGACGCATAGTGCTTTTAAATGAGTTGTAGATGCCACGCTGAATCTCAGTCATGTCGTCTTCGACATTGACTGCTCGTTTTTCATCATCAGTGGGGCGAGTTGTGGTATCAGAAGGTTTAACAGAGGGCGCAGCTGTGCCTTTCTTGCCAGTACCCTTGGCATGGATACGCTCTACTTTCTTAGCTACGATGTCATCCAAGACATCTTCATCTAGATCGCCAGTAGTGAAGAATTTATTGCGAGCAGAAATAACATCTGCTGTAGAACCATTGAGAAATTCATTACGCACGAAAGTTCTGACAGCATCAGATACTTCACCAATGAGTTCATCATCTTTGGAATAGCTGCGGGTGATTCTGCGAATAGCAGAAGTCAGCTCTTTCTCATTTTGATATTGTAAAAACTGAGTAGTGGTGGCTTTGATTTTCTCTTCAATGAGGCGCTCACCTTTTTTACTGACACCAAGAGCAGTAGAAATATGGGCCTGTATATCCGAGTCTTCTAAGCCAGCTGCTTTAAGTGCAGCCACCACCTCATTGATTTCGTCTACTTTTTGCTCTTGGGTTGGAGCTTGTTTAAGATTTTGTGCCAGCTCTCTTGCAAGTGCTTGCCCAAATTCTTGAGCATTGACTTGAGCTGGAGCAGACGTGGGTGCAGTGGTTGTTTGGTTTCCATCCAATATTTCAGTGGGCATAACATCCTTCGTAGTTGACAATTCGCTATATCAACGATACGAAAGGCGCTATTTGTGCCACAAGGGCGTTTTGGAAACTGATAGGGATTTAAGATTGCACAAAGCACAAAAGCCACCCCTGATTTCACTAGAGGGTGGCTTCGTGTTGGTTGGTGCCAGCTAATTAGAAGTGCGAATTGCCAACTAACCGGGTGTTATGCCAACCACATCTATTAGACTATCACATATCTGGATGTTCAGATATCTCCGTGTTATCTGCAAAGAAAGAAGGACGAGCGCCATCTACTATAGGCATGTCCTCCGGGTCTTTGATTGCTGCTATCTGTTCCAGATTATTAAAAAGCATGTCCATACTGCTGCGTCTTACAGCGGAAAAATGCCACTGGATGGCACTATTCAAGTCTGTAGGAACTGGAGCCAAGCAAAGTGCATAAGCCATAGCACGAAATTCTGCATAGCCCGGATGAGCTACAAATTCCTTAAATAGCTTTGCTTTGCGCTGACGCTCAAGTAAATGTGATTGGTCCTTAGATCCTTCTTTAGGATGAAACAAAGGTCGTCTTGTTCGTATATCAACATCTATAGGGCTATCGAAATAGGCATCAGCCATACAGTTCACCAAAGAGCTACATTAAGATATGCACCATCATGGTGCCCTGTGTACTATAATAAGATTGCGGGTAAATTGCAATTTGGGAAACTATTAAGGCGCTGTAGAATAAAACAGCGATATTCTGTTGGTGAGATATGCCAAAAGTAAAGAAGATAGATAACATGACTCTGATATCAGAGGAACCAGCGAAAGTTATCGCTGATATCTCTGGTAGTGAACCTGTTGAGGATCAGCAATCTGGTATCACCACTTTAGGCATGGCCCAGAATGCTGCCTTAGCACAGTTTGATGAAAAGCAAGAAGAAAGAAAAGAGCCCGAATTAAGGGAGCTAGTTAATCTAGAAAAGAAAGTCATTGAGTACATGCAATATTTAGGTAAGCGTAGAATCGTGCCTAATTTTGCTAATGTCGGAAGTATTACCACTTGCACATTAATAGACGCTACTGGCAATAACATAATGCCAGTTAATAATCTCACTGGCAAACCAAAGACTATTTGGGGTGATGATAAAGACAGAGCCTTAATAAATGCTGTTAATGCTTACAAAGAATTGGCAAATAATGGTTCTCAAATAAAACCAAATCAGGAGGCACCAAAAAATGGTGAAGGGCAGCTTGCAATAACTGTAGCTAATTCTCCAGATCCTGTTGTAAGTGATTCTGGGAATGATTTTACTGATAAAGAAAGACATCTAGTATTGGCTTTGCGTATGCTTATACAAGATGCAATACAAGATGCACATCCAGGTATTACTAAAATAAAAAGGGAGATTATAAATCTGGTTAAAGAGTTGGAGAAATTATAATGGGTAGAGAAGAAAAGTTAGAAGAAGTGCAAGACAATCAAATCGGAAGATGCAAATACTGTGATGAATCAATCGCGTGGCTAGAGAGTAAAAAAACCCCTGGGAAAAAGTATCCAGTTAATATTAAGAGTATCCCTGGCGAACCAATTGTTGTTAATCGTTATGACTTCCACAATTGTGATTCAAGAAAGGTTGCATGATGGAAAGAAATCTTGCTGTGTTATATCCAGATTCGATGCCAGATTTACCCGTGACAAATAGATTATTGCAAAAGTTAGCCAATACAACTCCTCAAGCTGTTGCTGAAACGCAGCAACAGGTCGATCCTCTGGTCAATATTATTAAGACTATGCTCATGGAACAAAAATTCCTTTATAGCTTGTTAGAACAGAAAGAGCAGATAATCAAAAGCTTGTACGCAAAGTGCTTGCAAAATACGGATGAAGCTAATGGCAAATGTTGATAAATTTTGGCTTGTGTGGAATGGAACATCTCAGCCACCTACCAAACGTCATCAAACCATTCATCTGGCCACAGAGGAAGCCATGCGATTAGCAGGCAAGCATCAGGCAGAGTTTTTTGTGCTAGAGGTCATGCGTCTGGCTGAACCAATAACCCCTTTGGCCCGATGGCGAAATATTACTCCAAATGCAGATACAACTAGCGATGAATACATCCGAGCACAAGCCATAGCAGAAGCAAAAAGATATTGGGCTGAAAAAGAACTTGAAGAGAGAGAGGCTATAAACCAACAGCAGTCTGATTGGACTGAGACTATGGCACAAGAAGTATCCTCTTAGTTATCCTTATATCCGGATATTGATTTATCTAATGATACCAGTTACCCTAGTGGCCGTAGTTGGCGAGGGGGGTTAACCATGCAATTAGAGAAAGAAGCGGAAATCGTGTCGGACATTGGACTTGAGGGATTAGAACAAGTCTTTGCTGTTGGCCATCTTGACTGGGTATCCATTTCAGAAGGTAGTCGCCGTTTGGATATTCCTTACACCACTCTTCGTCGTCAAGTAAAAGAAGGAAAGTTTCAAACCCAGACTACGCCTGATGGACGGGTACTTATAGGCATAGAAATCATGAGGCCACCAAATGGCGAAAAGCGGGTCACCGCTGGCCAAGTTGTGGATAATTCTGGCGGCCAAATTGAGGCACCAAATCAAACCCAATTGCTAGAATTTATAGCCACGCAAATGCACCAACTTCAAGAGGCTAGTTGTCGCATAGGTTGGTTAGAGGCCAAATTAGAAGAAATGCAAAACGAAGTTAAACTGCTGACTGATAATAAGAAACGCAGATGGTGGCATTGGGTATAATTCATCCATAAATATGCGGGTTATGGATGATTCCCTTCAACGAAATTCCTAGCGTACAATTTCAGAAAAAAATGCAGCCTTATGCACGCAGGATAATTGAGGCCCAGTTTCCTGGTAGTTGTATTAAAGAATTAGATGAAATTGGGTATAAACTTTCTCCTAGTGAAATACTCTATCTCGATCAGAAACTTGGTATCGACCGTTACCTCCAATTGTCTGGTGGCCAACGTCTTTCGCTGCAAGAGAAATATCGAACTTTTGGTGGATATGGATATGACGATATAAGCCTAGAATATGTAAATGCACCAAAGTCATATCATGAATCAGAGGGAGAATGGACTTATTGCATAGCAAATATTTGCTTTTACGCCTGGGCCAACAAAGAAGAAACTGACTTCATAGATTGGCTATTAATAGATTTCATGAAGCTAAAACTCTTAGGCGAAGAATATGAGGGGATAAAAAGAATATCTACTACCTGCGACCACAATATTGATGGCGCATGTAATTATATAAGGATACCCACATATCTCGTAGATGAGGCAATCATGGCCAGAGGAAAGAAGAAACTGATTAGGCCACCATCGCCTGGCCACCACCACCAGCCATTGGTGGCCGCCCGTTACCACCACCTTTTTGGCCTTGTTGCATAGCAGCCATAGCTTGTTGGACTATAGGAACTAATTGAGGAAATTGTTGTGCCAACTGCTGAATCACCGCCTGTTTCACCTGGGGATTCATCGCTGCCAACTGATTTGGATCAGTCCGAGCTTGCTCAGGAACAGGAATATCTAATTTGGCAGCAAGTCTCTCCACAATGGATGACGCATACTGTGGGGCTGCAGGTAATATATTCGCCACTTGGGCCAAACCCTTCAAGAACTCTGTCATCACCTGTATTTGCTCAGACTTATTATAGCTACCGTGTAAGCCTGTGACCATGATGTCTCTAGGCACATTGAACTGGTCCCAAGAAATCTCACCTTGTTTGGCTTGGCCAGGGCCAGCCATCTGTGGAAAGCGCACTTGTCCATTTTCTGGTTCTAATTCTTGGCGAGAGAGGTCATAACATAGCTGAGCAAATTCTTCTAGCGAGACAGAGAACTTCTCAACTAATTCATCTATAGCTAGGCTACCAGTGGTGGCCTTAATGTTAGCAGCGGTGGCCGTTTCTCTGGTCTGTAGTGACCGAGTCGGATTATCTGATTGTCCACCCCATTCACCAAAGCCAGAAGCTATTGCTTCTCCCCACCAGCGTAATTCTTGGAGGCCAATGGTCACCCCTTGTTGAGGCACTGGCATTGGTGCGATGTACCCTAATCCTAATGGGTTTTGCGCAACTTCGTTGATATCACCGGGAGAAAATGAAACGCCAGTATCATCGCGTAGCACGCCAGCGAGAACATTGTATGCAGGAAAGACGCTTGTAAGTGCAGCTTCCAGAGTGATAGCTTCCAAGATATTCTTCTGATTGTACTTTGCAAGTAGCTTCTCCACTAAGCCTATGCCATAGGCTGTGTTACCAAACCAATCCACCATTGTATCTTTAATGATAAATTGGTGGCCATCTACAGATGGGTTTTGCTCAATGCGGATTATTCTACTGATTGCAGCTTGGCGTGACTGAGCGATGTGGAAATATGTATCAAAGAACTTCTCACCATTATGCTCGTAGTAAGGCATGTAGCAAATATCAACTGGGACATAGCCTTCATTTTTGTAAGGTTGACTTTGTGGGAACACACCCATAGTGTTGAGGTTACGCACCCTGCTGCTGCCCTCGATATCTTTCATGTAAATCTCCGTAGGCGTCCAAGGCGTAAGCCCCTCAAGATTGGAATAAAGCGCTTTACCTTCGCGATCTACCTCGCGCTTAAGCTCCTCTAATCGCCTATAAGTACTTATAATATAAGCAGAGCGTCTATCAACAGTGAGGTCGTGTGCAGGATCAAGATAAAGGTCTAGAGCATCTATTACCCTTACTCGCGGCCCGATATATTCAGCTTCCTCTATGTAAAAGTCATCAATCAAGTCTACAGCTTCTTGAGGGGCCTTACCTGCTCGCATCAGCTGTTTTAACCTACGTCTACCCTGCGGGGTCGAAATCTTCCTGCGCCTTGTGCGATTTTCCCAGTCAACAAACATGGCAGAAGTCCCACGAACCATAAGTTGTTTGAGATGTCTGGCAATCATGCGACGACTGTGGGCACGTGTATGCATCCATAATTGCTGAGCTTGTATGGCCTCCACTACCTTGGCATCATCATCTTGTCTGGATACCACAGTTAACCAGGAGCCATCCTTGGGCATCATGGCCAGCGAGAGCCTCGTAGCAAGCATATTGACACCATCAAAAACATCAGTAGCTCCAAAATCTGATTTATCAGTCCATTGCATCCCTGCGTTATGAGGCAGCTGTCTATAGCAAAGATAGGCATCATCACATTCCCTCCAATACTCTAATAGAGGTCGCCTTGCCCATTCGTAATAAGTCTTGGTCTGATAAAGTCGCTGAGCCAATGACTGCATGTATTCGCTATCGAAAGGATCGAGCTTTTTTATGTCATAAGTAAGTTTGGGCATTAAGCAATACCTCTGAGGCCACCGCCTGGCCTGCGCCATTTAACCAATGATTCTCGCACTCTAAGAGGTACACCCGCAAGGGTCTTCATGCCCCACGGGAACTTGTATAGCGCCAACATGCCTGCGCAATCTACAGCATCTTCTGTTGGATGCTTTTCATCTATGATAGGTAAGACTGTGCCATTAATATCCGATTTGTACTTGTATTCCCCGCCAAAGGCTCTATCAAGTATTGGACATTCATCAGGGTTGATGATTAAGGAAGGGGTATTGGTTGAACCGACATATTCCTCCATTTTTCTGCGCAATATTTGAATACGTGCTCTTAATCTATCCTTGGCAGGCATACCTCCAAGGAAGCGTGTTTGCACCATGATGCCATAGTCATTTTGCAAGACAGTAAATTCTGGTTCTCTTTGGGAAGAGACTTGTCTGGACGCGCCATATGGGTCGCCAACATCCACAAACTCAAAATCAGGAAAATAGCGCTGAGAGATATCCAGGACTCCTTCAGCCATAGCATCCAAGTGTGCGCCTTCAATGTGTAGCTCCTTAAGTAGTAGTATGCGACCGTAAGTATCTACTTGTCCCCACAAAACGCAGAAGTGGAGGCCAGGGTCCCAGGCGCGTATAATCTTCTCACCATTCATTGGTTTAAGGCCACGCTGTTGGTGGCCAAAACCATAGGTGTCAAATATTCGACCCTTGATTGAGGTTTCGTATGAAATGTCTAATTCTTTCGCTACATCTTCAGCACTATTTGTTCGTTGCTCTTCTCGATACCAAGAACTGGTTGGCTTTCCATTTATTATTTGCAAGTCAGCAGCCTTCTGAGGATGCTTGCTCCAATGCACTGTTCTTACAAGTACCTCACCATCAAGACCAAAACGGAGTCTGGCGAACTTATCCGTTGGAGATTCGCCAGGGGTGCCTACAGCTATCCTTACTTTGGTAGTACCACTACTAGCTCGCCATGATTCAGCTGCATATGGCCACTTTGGTAATTCATCAAATAGCGTGGCCAAGTTACGGCCACCACGTCCGAACTCCGGGTTAGCAGACTCACCAACTATCTGGCCACCGCAAGGATTGCGGATAATCATGTGGCCAGTGTCACGTTTATAATTCCATCCGTAAGGTAGAAGCCATGAGAAAGTTCTTTCCAAGGTAAGCAATGCATACTTGAGCTTCCCGAAGGGCGTATCCATATCCCCGGACTTATCAACTTCTTCTTCTTTGCGCGAACCAATTTGAAAGCTAGCATTGTGAAAAATAAGCAGCCACAGAAAGATGTAAAGCACAAACCAGGATACACCCATGTCCCTAGATTTTTCATAAAGTATGTTCTCCCTTGGCCCTTGAGCGGATGCACAGCGAAATAGGATATCGACCAAGAACTTAATTTCTTCTATCTGGTAGTCGAAAAGAATGAAAGGGATATCGCGGTTCTCAATATCCCGTGGTTCACAGATGAAGGTGAAGTATTGGATGAAGTGAAGGACATCAGACTTACATTTCTTGCGCTGGAACTCTTTTTCAGGGTCGCTGCGAAGAGTGAGGGCGATCATCTTCGCTCTTTCATTCATCCAGAAATCGTAATCTGGTGGCCTTGGTGGCCTAAGCTCAGCTTCGAATTGGAGCTGTCTTTGGTTTCCTGGCTGGATGGGTTGGATCAGAGTGTCCGTTGTTGTCATTTAGATCTTCCAATTTTGCAGTGACAACTTTCTGCACAAACTCAGGTGCGTCTTCTACCTCAGTTTTCTTTTCCTCGTGCTTCAGTGTGTGAGGGTAATGATAGGCATGGTGTTTTTCAGCTTCTGTAAGTTGGACACCGAGATTTTCCAATAACAAAATAGTGGTGTCATCTACATCACGGAAGTACCAATGTCTTTCTTTCTCTCGACCGTAAGGGACATCTGTACGTTCCAGGGTGTCTCCCCATTCATTGGAGAACACCAGAATGTCAGCAGTTCCCTCCTTGCGGATAGCGGTGACCAAACCTTGGTAATAGCGGCCACCATAGCAGTACCAAATATTGGTAGATGGAATGGTCCTTAAATCAGCTTGCATTAATAACTCTTCCTCCCGCCACCTGTGTTGCGACTTCCACCAGCTCCTGTAGTACCGGTGGCACGAGCACGTTCACTGTTAAAGGGCATTTCTTTGCAATCAATCATTTCGCTACCAAGTATCTGTCTACCAGCAGGGCCTTCTTCTGTTTGGCTGTATGCTTTTGGATGAGGACAGCCAGCAGCTTCTTCTTTGGGTTGTTGTGCTCCTGTTGATTCATTCATCTTGCGCAGCGGGGCATTATTCTCGTTGCCATAGCCTTCGGGGAGTCTGCCAGAGACTGGTCCGAAGATGCTGCCTTTTTCTCCATTTTCTTTCTTTGCCATTTGTGTTTCCTCCTTGGGAACTCAGTCTATATACTACCTAAATCTGTTTATTTTCACCAGGAAATAATATGTTTGGTGGTGTAGGTGGTTGTTTTTGTAATTCATCTATTGCTCGTGCTTGGGGCGAGGAATTATATTGATTCCAAATATCCGTCCAATCCATATCTGATATTGCTTTCTTTTTAAAGCCAAACATTTTTGCATCTTCTGCGCCAAGAACTTCGCGCATTATATCTACGCCTTGTTGTTTGATAATACTCTTGTATTCATTTGGCTTAAACCAAGCCATATTTTGCCTAGCACCTTCATTGCCTTCCAGCTGTACCTGCTTCATAAATTCATGCCAATCTTTGCCACCACTTAGAGCATGGGTGAATTGGTCTTTAAAATCTGTAGGAATAGCTTTATCAGAGCCTACGATATCACCACCAAAAAACAATCCAAAGCGCGGAGTACGATAAATTACATCTTTCTTGCCAGTCTGAATCTTTTGGAAGGCTTTGTAATAGTCATAAGCTGCTAAACTACCAAAAAGTTTTGTAAATTCAGTATGCCCAGCTAAAGCAGCCAGAAACAAACCAGCACCAACAAAAGCAGTATTGCGTTTGTTAGCTTCCTCGTCATTTTTAGGTGGTTGGAAATTACGGAAATAATTATGTATTGTATTTACAGAGGAAAGCGCTCCGCTTATCCAGCTAAAATTTGTACTAGACATTGGATTTAGTGAGGGTTGCATGTGTGTAACTGAAAACCTACCTTCTCTATCTTTTGTTTCTGGATTAACTTTGCCAAGTTGTGCAACAGCAGCAAATTGGTTCAGATTATTACTTATCTGCTGTCCCAATTTAGGATTCATCAGATTAATGGCTGCTGATAATTCCACCGGAATAGCCTTAGAACCAAGATAGGTAGTTCCGATTCCTGTGTGCAATAACAATTTACCCAAAGCTTGTCCTGCTTCTAGATTATCTCCACGTCTTAAAGCCTCCCCCATGTCACCAATATAGCTAAGAGTAAGCTTTGTATTAACATTACGTTGGTAGTTATATGGAGCAAATATTTTACCTAAAGGCATATGATCCAAAATGGTTGTAGCACGCAACCCGGGGGCATTGGAACCTATAACATTTAGCATATCTTGGGCAATGGAATAATGCATACGCAAGGCCGTGATATTTGGTTGCGTTGAATGCATATCCTCCAACAATAATTTTGCACCTTGTCCTGGTGTCATTCCTTCTTTCTGGGCTGCGCGTGCTATAGCCCCCATACGGGTAACGGTGGTTTTTGCTTGCTCCGTAGTAGCCCCAGTAAGCAAGTTAACCATATTCTGCTTCTGCTCATCAGTCATAGGAACCGCTTTATCTATTGCATCTGAGGCATTTCGTATATGTTTGATAAAAGCATCATCCATCATCTTATGGAGTTTACCTAGATTCTCATCACGATTAATTGGTGTTTCATCAATAATGCTACGAAGCGGGCCACGATTATTAAAAGCAGTAGCAGCTTGATATAACTGCGGTCCTTCTCTCATTCCTTGGGCAATTCTCAGCACCCATAGAGGATCGTAAGAAGTATTATTATGTAGAGAAGATACTATGTGTGCTACATGGGGCGACCACTTACCAGTTAATGTTGCGGTGTAAAGATTACGAGCAACATCGCCTGTAACACCACCTGTGATGCCAGAGAGTCCACTCAATTGATCTATATCAGAAGTAAGTACATGAAATAATTGATTCCTTCCCACACTAAATGGGTTTGTTGGTGGGGTATAAGTTTCTCCTTCGCCATAGAAATAGGATTTTATACCTTTGAGGACAGATAAAACTTCGCGTCTTTTCTGGCGGACATACATAAGGAAATTGCGTGTTGATTCTGGGAGTTGACTAAATTCGCCTTCACCTTTTGCTAAGGCATCGTCTACGGTATCGTCACCAAACTTGCGCATTGCACTCATATATATGTCATTTTGCTTGGGGGTTTTAGGAAACTCAACACCCATAGACTGGCGATTTAAGTCAGCCATTGTTCCTTTCATATAATCGCCCAATTCTGGTATAGCGTCTGTATAAACATCAAGATTATTGATAGTGGAGGAGAGAGAGAATAATGTGCGTTTAGACGGGATGACTTTGCCAAAGGTCTTTGTTATTACTTTGGAAGTCTCATAGGCAGTCCGAATCATATTAGGCGCAACAATATGACTGATGTCATGCGGGCCACCTAATGGTATGCCTTCCACTTCGCCTTTAAGTGTTTTTCCAATAGCGTCTAATTTGGTCATTTCTTCTTTATTGCCAGACATTGCAGCAGTATTTTTCAATTCTTGGACAGCGGTTTTATTATGTCCTTCCATAGACTCTACTGTTGCCTTATATACATAACTGGTCTTTGGATTTTGTTTTAACTGTAAAGAGCCAGATTTAAATATGGCAGCAGCAGATTGGCTTGTCTTAGTTTCACCTGGAATCACTTTAACATTGCCTTCATTTAGCCATACATTGGCATTGCCATGATCCAGCTGTGTACCAATAGGCATATAATTAGCGATTTTCTGTCCTTCTTTGCTAACAGTGGCTTTGTAGTCAGTCTCAGCAGTATTAAATTTGTTTTTCTGTTTCATCATGTAGCTAGCAATATCATTACGAACATCTTTGCCACCTGCTGTTTGATTGTGGAATTTAGTCAGATCATTAGCGACTGGTAGAGATACATTAGGACGAGTTCGTGGCAACACATTAAAATGCGCTGGACCTTTTTCTGTTTGCAGTCCAGGTATGTTGGCACGAAGTCTTTCTCTTTCTAACTGATAAATATCTTTGTCCGTCTTAGCGCCAATGCCCATGACTTCGCGGAATAAATCTTGAGTAGCTTCATAATCAGTCTCTGTTTGCAGTCTTGCTTCGCCTTTAGTGACTATTTGAGTAAGCGCTTTATTGAACTCCTGTCTCTTGGGCAGAGGAACTTGGTTCTTGCTAAAAGATGGAATAGCATCATGGCGATATTCCCAGTTCTCTTCTCTGTTTGAGAATTTAGTAGTTTCTCCAACTAGCTTAGTAGAGGCAGCTTCTGGTTTACCAGCTTTTTCCCATGCTTCATTAGCTTTATCTAGCATGGCTTGTTGTTCTTGTAATTGTTTCCTAGCTTTTGCTTCTTCTTCTTTCTGTCCAGATTTCTTATACTTTTCTGCATCTGCTTCAGCCTTAGCAATAGCTTTTTCTCTTTCATCTACTTCTTTAGCAAAAGCATCTTGTTCAGCTTTCTTTTGTTTGTCAGCCTGCTTAGCTAATTCTTTTGCGCGTTTATCCTGAGCAGCGTTGGTTTGTTTCTGTACCTTTTCTTGCACCTTAGCTTCTTTGTCAGCCTGCTTAGCAAACTCTTCTGCTTGTGCTCGCTTTTGTGCTTCACCTCCTGGGATAGTCACACTAGAGCCTTTGGCATCCTTGGCTAATAATTGAGTTCCCGTCTTAATGAGTTTTGCTTGAGTATCTATCTCTTCCTCTGACATGCCAGATTCTTGTAATATCTTCCAGGCTTTACGTCCTTCTTTGCTAGCAATTGATTTATTGGCATTGAAGAGGGCAGCATCTATTGGGTCTGTGAACTCGACAACTTTATTGCCTACAGACACTCGTCTAGATGCTTGGCCAAGCTGATTAAGGATATCTGCCACTATGCCACTGGGCTGCCCAGTTTGTGCTTGTTGGAAAGCGGCCGCTTTTAATGGTGCTGTTTGCTGTGCTTTTTCAAGTCCTTGAGAGATTGCGTCTATTAATTTCTTACCTGTCTGCCCAAGCAACTGTCCAGCACCAGCAAAACCCGCATTAGCAGCTGCATATGTTGCTGTTAATTGTGCAGCTTTTGCCCAATCTATTTTGCCTTTATTATCCATTGATTGTTGTTGGATGGCCATAGCAGCACTAATAGGCAAAGAACCAATAGCAGCGCGTGTCATTTTGGCAATGACAGGAGCTTCAGCTTCCATAGCAGGAGCAATGGGTAGTAATTTACCTAATGCTTCTGTGCCATACAATGGATTGGCCATCATTGCAGCAGCAGCGCCACCAAAATTGCCTATGCTAGAGGCGATGGGGTGAGCAGCGGTTTCTTGTTGCAATACTTTATCCTGGTCTATATTCAATGGTACTGGCTTCTGTCCAGCCATTCCCAAAGCAACATCTGCAGGTAATGTGATTGCGCGGCCAGCCCCTCTTATAGCATTTCCCTCAAAAGCATCTAGTCCTTGGACAATAGGATTTTTATTGAGTTCATCGAAAAATTGAATAGTTGCTTGTAATGGATTATTTGGAGTGCCAGGTTTAGCTTTACCATAGTTCTTAGCAGCCATATCCATTTCAACTTCTTCTGGATCGAATCCTTTCATTCTGGCCCATTCATCACCATTCAATAGTTTGCCATTAACTTTTATCGGGCGTGCATGCAGTCTTGTTTCCGCATCATCTAAAATGTTTTCTGGGGTGTTGGCAGCATAAATGCCAAAATGTTCCCCCGTCTTTTTGGCATGTGCAAAAGAGTCTGCGGCCGCATGCTTAGTACCACCATAAATCGTTGGATAAGACATCCAATCGCCATTGTCAAGTCGGTCACGCCGAGATTCGTCTGAACCATATTCACGAGGGTCTGGATTATTTGAGTCTTGCGGATTATCAATCATCTGACGATGTTGAAAACTTAGAGTTCCTGGTTTCTTCACATATGGATATACTGGGTGATTCTGTAAAACAGGATAATGATTAGGTGTTGCAGCATACTCAGTAGGAGATTCGCCATATATTTCTTTTGCAGATTGAGTATTCTTACTATAGTTTTCAGCAGCGGCGTCCATGTCTGCTTCACTAATTTGGGCATCATTCGGCTTGGTAGCAACAGCGGTATCAGCCATATTATTTACCTTTTAGTAAACTTAGATATTCAGCATGAGCGTCGTCTTTTTGTTGCTGAGAATATTTGCCAGTGTTATCACTAAAGATAGCAAACAACTGCCTTTTCTTTGGAATGAGGGCATTAGTACCTGCCACAGTGACTGGTTTAGGGGGCTCATACAAAGTCATTGGATTTCCTTGATCGTCTACATTGGCTTGCCCAGCTTCAGGTGGCCTTGCAAGAATCTTATTTGTGACATTAACAGGCGTCACAATTCTGTCTTGCAATGCTTTTGTAGTTGCAATTTTATTTTCTTCATCATGCATTTGTTGAATTAGATCAGGCAACGAATCCTGAAGTGCCTTCATTTTAACTTGCACATCTGGGTCTTTTGAATCTTTATTTAGTTTGACAGCAGTCTGATATTTATTTATCTGAGCCCTTAGAGACTTGTGGTTGGCCTGAGCCTCATTCAAGTCTCTATTCAATTGATTAATATGCAGATTTTGGGCAGGAGTAAGTTTTTGTTCAGGACCTTTACTTAAGTCTTGCTGATATTTCTTTATCAGCAATTGTTTTTCTTCATTACCTAATTGTTCGCCTTGAAGTTTAAGGGGACCGCCGCCATGTGTGGCTAGATAATTATTGATAGCAGCATTTGCAGCAGCTTGTTGAGCTAATGCTCTACCATAATGATACTGATTTTGTTCTTGGCGTTGTTTAAGTGCTTCTTGAGCTGTTTGAACTTGGGCATTACGCAATGCTGATTCAGTTGATAAGTCTACTTCTTTTAAAGCAGCCTGAGCTCTATTTTGTCTAGCTTCTGCCTGTCTATGTTCTATTTCAGATGGTTGCGCATTGGCATCTAAGACTTTTTGAAAAGCCGCAGCCCAATCTACATTGGCATTATGTTGACTGCTATTAACATCATCAAAGAGTTTGGCATAAGGTTCTATTTGTTTGGCAAGATGTTGAGAGGCAGCAAGTTGGCTATTTGCTTTGCCATAGGCAGCAGATTTAAGTAATGGTTCGAATCTGCCACGCGTAGCAAGATCTATTAGCGCCATGAAGGGATGGGCTTGGTTCAATCCAGAAGCTGCTTGATTATATAAAGCTTGGGATTTATCAATAAGATTTTGTCTTGCTTGGATATTTTGCTGTAATTGTTCAGGTACTTGCCCAGTATTTTGCAGGCGATTATATGCTTCTAGAGCCAACGGGGAACCAAATTGCATTGATTGCTGTTGGGGTTGTGGCTGTATAGTTTGCACAGGCGTAGCAGGAAGATTTGAATATCTGTCTCTAGGGTCAAAATCCATTTCTTGGTCAGCCATTGTATCCTCAATCAAGTATCGTAAAATCAGAGGAATTAAAAGGTAATCCGCCACCACCTGCCATTGCGCTACTGCCAAATCCTGGAGTAAAAGACGATCCACTACCACCGCCGCCCCAACCTCCTCCGAGGAATTGGCCAGGATTACCGCCACCGCCCTTGCCACCACCTGCAAGGCTCCCTAAAGCTCCTAATTGCGAGCCATATATCTTTCCTTGAGTACTGTAGATGCTAGAGTTGAGATTATTAGCTGTGCCAAGGCCTTCAAGGGCGAGATTGCCAGGCCCTCCAAAGAATCCTTGAGATGTTTGATTAAGGCCACCAAGTAATCCTTCATAAGCCTGAGTACCATACAGGCCAGCTTGGGCACGTTGAGAGGCCATCATATCAGCTATGTTGGCACCGCCGGAACTACTATTCTCCATGCCAGATTGCAGTCCTCCAGTTTGCACTTTAGCAACTGCTGGAGCACCTACCTGGTTATAGTAAGCATCTGCCTGTTGATTCATATAGCTTTGGGCCTGGGGTGATTGAGGGTTGAAGAGCGGATTGGAGAAAATGTTGAGATAAGAAGGCAGCCATTTATTCTCCAAAGTCATAGCTTCAGCTCCGAGAATCTGGGGCATTTGGTATGGGTTTTGGCGTGCTGGAGCAGATGGGGCCGACATTATAATCCTTTACCTCTACCAAGAGACGATGCAGCGCCCAATTGAGAGCCATAGATACTACCTTGTGTGCCATAAATATTGGAATTGAATTGATTAGCAGCATTGACTGAGTTATATGCCATTTGACCAGCACCATTGTAGTAATCGTTAAGCGTGGTATTCATACCACCGAGCAGCGCTTCATATGCCTGAGGTCCAGCAAGGGTAGCAGCTGCGTGTCCAGCAGCTGGTGCAGCACCAATTTCAGCAGAGCCAGATGCGTTGCCAGCCATACCTCTAGCATTGACATCAGCGGTCATATTAGCTATACCAGGTGCCATGAATTGATTATAGAAAGTGGGGGCACCTTGTCCCAGGTAGCCTTGGGCCATACCGGAGCTTGGATCGAAGAAGGGATTGCCATAGATATTGAGGAAGCTAGGCGTGTACTTCTGGGCTATTGTTGAGGCTTCCGCTCCCATTATCTGGGGCATTTGGTACGGATCTTCTCTTGCGGGTGCCTTTGGTGCGGACATGTATCACATCTTCCTTTGTGCGAGCATCTTGCACAGCAGCTGGGTACAACTCCAAATAGATCATATTAGTTATGACTCCTTGGTACAAGCCTTCGTAGGGGAGTGTGGCTATTTCAACGAAGCCACTATTTTTGCAGCCAGTTAGGCAGGGGGTATTATCTGGATGGACATAGGCTCTAACTTTGAGTAGTTGTAATCCTTCGGGCCAAGGGGAGAATATGGCTTTGCAGAGGACATCACGGAACTCGCCCAGGATAAGACTTTTCCTATACTCTGGCAATAAATATATCTCGCTATTGGCATATCTACCAACCAATACATTTCTGTAGCCAGCATATCCAATAGGTTTATCATCATCGTAGAGGATGAAGAGTTCTCCAGTGGAGAGGATGGCACCGATGAGGTCTTTAATGGTTACTTGTTTATCATTATCATAATAGAGGAGGGGTTCTTGGAGGGCTTGTTTAAAGAGGTCTTTAGCAGCATTGAAGACATTTTGCACGACTGTTTGCAGTTGTATGGGGTAGGTGTAATTTGAGCGATCTAAGCGTATGCCCGAGTATCTAATTACTTTCATTCAATATCCTTTGGCGTGGGAGATATTTCAATATCCATCATCTCCTGATTTTCTTCCTTTAATTCTGCCTTAGCATCCAGTATTACGTTGCGGATTATATCTGGGCAATCAACAGAGCCATCTATATCCACTTGCATACCAACAGCCTTAGACATATCTGGTCTATCAGCAGATTTATTGATTATATTTATCTGGAAATTAGCGTGAGTGGCGTAGACGAGGGACTTCATTTCTTCAGGGGTCATATTGATAGTGGTATCTGCGAGTTTGACACGTTCGGAGAGCAGTTCACTATTATTTTGTTCAGACTTCTGGCATTTAATGGCTTGTAGTTGGACAGCGAGCAAGTAGCCAATGGCGGTTGATTGTTTAATATCGCGGGCGCCAGATAATAGGCCATTGATAGCAGCTTCGCCAAGGCTAACGCAGTCAGTGAAGGTCTTAATATTGCGCCAGGAACCAAGTTCGAGTTCACATCTTTGCTTATACGCCATGGGGTCTATAAGCATCAATTCTTGCTTTTCGAGCTTCTTTACAGTTTTATTGTGCCCATATTTCTTATAGAGGGTAGTATCAGCCACGTTATCTCCTAAAGAACACAATGAGGTTAACGAGGCCGGAAGCCACAGAAACAATAGGTTCTAGCGGGGCTAGAAAGTGGCCAATTTTGGCTAAAGTGGGGTGTTTATGGGCATGATCTTTAGCTTGGCAGACAAGGAATGGCAGATAGACTAAACCGCCCTGGCTACTGAGGTACGTATATGTGCTCATCTTATAAATATACAGCTTACCTTTGACTTTAACAGGGACAGGGCTTTCATTGATTGCTTCAAGCGAGATTACTTCTGTAGTGGGGTCATAAGCAGCGGGTAAGCAGATGGGGGGGAAGGCGAAGGCAGGGAGGCATAGGAGAAGGACGAGGGTAAGGGAGGCAAATAATCTGCGGATTATTTTGAGTCCATATTCATCAGCGACATTTTGGGCAGCTTTTTTATTGTGGAGTATTCTTATTAATGCTGAGCGTACTATTTCATCATTTTTATCTATAAGTTCGCAAGTTGCTTGGAAGTCGTTAGATTCTAGCCATTTGAGCATTTTATTTCTTTCTTGAGTGAGTGTTTCTATTCTGACAGAGGTTTTATATCTTTCAGTGAAGTGTTGGAACTGGTCGAAGAAGATGTAAGCGCAATCGATAGTAGCCTGTTCGAGTCTAGCGACAGCGAAGTTAAAGGCAGGTGAGCCTGGGTATTGTCTCCTTTGGGGAGATTGAGGGGGGACAATGTCTGTAGGTGTCATGCCAGAGAATCAACTCCGTAGATAGTGGGTATTTTAGGCGAAATTGTTTAGCTTGGGTAGATGGTTGTCTAGCAGCTTGGACGAAGGCGTCGAGTTGGTGGATAGTTTTAACGCCAAGTTTCTTACAGAAGGCATAGAGGCGGGGGGCGCATATATGCATATTCAACCCTTCGATGTAATTAGTTTTGCGTTGGATGTACCAGACGCGTCTTTTCTCGCGATTGAGTATGGCAGCAGCTTTCTTGAGCTTACTCATGATTTTATCATCAGGTTTTTTTACTCCATTAGGTAGGCAATGGAGTTGGACGAGGTCATGTAACTGTTGAGGGAGGCAATAGAGGTATTGGCTATTGTGTCTGAAATAATAGACAAGGCCAATGAACCATTTATTGTAATTGCGGTTGTGAATCATGGTTATTCTTGGGATAGATCCTGGAGTTCAGACAATTGGATATGGAATTATACAATTGGATGATAACCATCCATCATATATTGCCAGTGGAGTGATTAAGACACTAGCGGATGAGGACATGCACATCCGCCTGGCTGAAATATATAGAGACATGAAAGAGTTAGTGGATGCATATAAACCATCTGTGGTGGCTATTGAAAGATTATTCTTCTTTTACAATACTTCCAGTGCGATGCAGGTGAGTCAAGCTAGGGGGGTAATAATGGCAGCGCTACCAAGAGAAGTTGAGATAGAGGAATACACGCCATCAGCTATCAAGAAGCAGATATGTGGGGATGGGTGTGCAGATAAGAAGCTAATAAGAAAGGCAGTACATAATTTATTGGGTATAGACATAGCAGAGGACAACAGCTGTGATGCTGTTGCTATAGGGCTAACGTATGCATTAAGGCAGACAAGGAGAAAGACGCAAACAGCTAGGGTAGATTTTGGGATAGCAACTTGCTTGTAACTTCATCAACAGCGATTTGCTTTGCAGGAGGTTGTACTAGACTAGAGATGATGGAGCCATCAGTTTTTATATTATCAGGTAAGAATTCAGAGGCAATGAGGCCACGTTCAGCGAGTTTAGCAGCCATAGCTGTTTGTTGGAGCAATTGAGAGAGTCTAGAATTTACGACTATATGTAATTCTTTAATATCTTGTCCATTTTGGATAGATTTAACAGCAGCGATCAGAGCCACAAGGGTAGGGGTAAGCAAACCGATTATGGTAGTGATGATCTGAGAATTATCTTGACTAGGGCGTAAGATAGAGACAGCGACTATAGCCACAAGTCCAAGGCCAATTAACACACAAATAGGGAGCAGATAGAGGAGTACTTCATTATTCATACAATGGATGGTCTTTCATGCAAGACATTATGCAGTGGTGAATGTGGAGCAGGGACATAAGGTGGTTTAGCAGCTTGAACGGGCGGTGCTGTTACCACTAGTTTATCTGGCAGCCAGAAGTATTGATTAGGGCCATCGCCATAATGTATGCCAGCTCTGTAGTAGCCATGTTGACCGAAGACAAAGACAGCTATGGGTTTAGGAAGGGGTTGAGCGGGGGGAGGAGAAGGGGGTTTAGTCTGTGCTTCTTCGAGTACTTCTACAACGATAGCTGGCACAGGGGCAATTACTTTAGCAAAATTGCCAGGTACTTGGTTATATAGGACGATATCACCAATAGCTGGTTGTCTAAGAGTATTAGTAAGCATATTTACCTCCAAGGATCGCAAGTCATACAATCATTATGCAAAATCCTTAGAGGGTATAGCAAGGGAAAAGGAGAGCAAAGACAAAACCCCACAATTGCTTGCGGGGTAATGACTGACTAATTGGTGTGTATATCTGGACTACTTATACATAGCTTGATATACTATTTCGCAGTGGGGGTGCATTGGTGGGCTCCCGGCTTCTCATCTGTGGGGCCGCGGGTTCGAATCCCGTCACCTCCACGCCTTTTAAGACTCCCGGCTTCTCAAAGACTATTCTACACCAAAATGGTGCAGATTAATAGAGATATATGTATATAATGTGTTTGGTGGTGATGGTGGTCTAATTTGGTTAGGTTAGTCAGATTTTGGAGTGAGTAGCTTAGTGGTAAAGCAATCGCCTGGCAGGTGACTTACGGGGGTTCGATTCCCCTCTCACTCCCACCACTGACTAATATATATATACCACTATATGTTAGATAAATCAATGCCAGATGTAAATAAGCTCACAGAGCTAGTCAGGCGCTACAAAATGGCGTTTAATCTGGCCTGTAGGAAGATTAATCAATTAGAGGGAAAGCCAGTGACACATTATGGCAACAGAGAGAAGTTAATGAAACAGGTAAAGGTGATAATCCAATGCAAACACAATTCTAGTAATGAACGATAACAAAGTAATGCTCACGTACCAACAAGCCTGTGATTTACTACCATCAGGCGAAAGAATACATACTTTCAGACAGGCAGGGCCATGTCTAATAGGTGCAGATTGGGATAGAACAGAATTATTAGACTTGATGCGAGTCTTTGAACATACACTTGAGCAAACTGGTGAGCAGGCTCAAAGTATGAAGCATGGATTGGCCTTGAGAGATAGAAGCGGTGTTTTGTTTATCGAAACTAAAGCGAGCCAAGGATGAGACATAATCTATATTATCAGACGGTGATGAAATGATACGGATGGTTAGACCAACAAGCGATGAATTGAAAAGCCGACACAACGGTCATTGGGTCTTGGAAGGAGACAAACAAATATATGTCACCACTTCCACAGAATTGCCAAATGTTTTTACGGGTATAGGCGGTAGCATCCATGCAAGTATCGAAGATTATTGGAGAGTAATTGATGAATGCTACGACGAAGTTTTGTCTAACAATATCGCCGGTTACGATTTAATAGATAGCCCTGGATGAGATTCGTTTAAATGAAACATAAGCTATGTTATCGGACGGTGAGAAAATGATAAAAGGATTTACTGATTTTCAAAACAAATTGTGGGAAGCAGCCATTGATATGGGAGGCGCAGAAGGTACTGAGGCGTGCCAGCAAACAGCAATTAAACTACAGGAACTTATTAAGCGTGCATTTGAAACCGATATTTTAAAAGGTCCTTCAAGCAATAGTACATTAGGCGAAGCAGAAATAAGAATGACCCACAATGACAGCCCTTATCGGACGGAGGAAAAATGAGCGATATCTTGGAAATTAAGTGGGGCGATAAAATTTATGCGTATCCTGCTAGACCTAAATCTAACAATAAAAATGAGCAAGGGCGCTATGAAGAAGATTTGCATTTTGGCGCAGTAGAAACATTCAATGATTATTATCGTCATCGCCCTGGAATTTTAAATCAAGAAGCAGGAATGTCATCAGCTATGGCCGCGCTACCATTTATTGCTAAATACTATGGCATAAAAGACAAGAATGAAATTACCAAAGAATGGGTGAAACACTGGTCTGGCGTGTATTTGATGAATCCGATTTATTAACAATGA
>Ga0207058_1025_pt1 | contig 37928 bp, 42 predicted proteins | sample Alteio_BWMinCont_34_FD_153271 | JGI IMG/M metagenome (GOLD analysis project Ga0207058, IMG submission 153271) | Enriched cells from forest soil in Barre Woods Harvard Forest LTER site, Petersham, Massachusetts, United States -... | ecosystem: Environmental > Terrestrial > Soil > Temperate forest >...
GCGAGTTTCGAAGGAACCTACTATCGGCTTCGTGATGCCATTTCAGAGCCTAAGCCGGTTCAGAAGCCGCATCCCCCCATTTGGATCGGCGGAGCTGGAGAGAGATTGACCCTTCGATTCGCTGCGCTGCATGCAAGTGTCTGGAACTACCCCGGCGGGACAATCGAGGAGGCTGGCCGGCTGGCGGGCGTATTGGACTCACACTGCGCCACCGTGGGGCGACGCCCCGAAGAAGTAAGAAGGAGTATTCAGTTCAAATACGACGACGACGAAACGACGTCGTTGATTGCTGCCGCTCGAGCCTACGTTGCCAAGGGGTTCACCGAGGTTGTCATTCAGGTTGACAACCCAAACGTCGCCCGCAAAGTTGATCAACTCGCCACGAAAGTGCTACCTGCGTTGCACCGTCCGTAGCTACCTCCGCACAGTTGCGCGGTGAGCAGCCAAACGGGGCTTGTGATGATCACTGTGGGGTTGCGGGCGGCCGAACCGGCTCGTCTTGACCCGCCCTCTGGTGTCGCATTTCTGGCAGGAGGGTCGCCAGCAGCGCAATTCCGGCAACACACAAAATCCCTCCCGATACGACCGAGAAAATGGGATTGAAAAGGGCCGCGACAGCCCCTGCCTCAAGGTCGCCCAGGCGCGGCCCAGTGGTAGTCACCATTGAGTGGAATGCGCTCATTCGCCCGCGCATTGAGTCCGGAATCGATAGTTGAAGAACGGTACTCCGGAAGATAGCGCTCACCATATCAGCGCCACCCGCTGCAGCAAGCAACGGCAATCCGATCCAAAGTGTTTTACCGACCAGCCCGAAGCCGGCGATGGCGAGCCCCCAAACTGCTATCGCCACAAAAATTGCGAGGCCCTGGCGGGACACCCTCTGAAGCCAGCCTGAAAAAACCGCCCCAAGCAACGCTCCAGCGGCCGGAGCTGCGTACATCAGGCCCAGTCCAGTCGCGCCGAAACGAAAAACGCTGAGCGCAAGGGCTGGGAAAACCGCGGTCGGCATGCCGAAGATCATTGCTACGAGGTCCGACGAGAACAATCCAAAAACGAGGCGGTTACGGCGGACGTACCGGAGGGCATCGGCGGGCGTCCGCAACCCGATGAGGACGCTATCGCGATCTTGAGGGGGCTGAGGGGCGAGTTGCCAGATCAGTACTAGAGCCGGTAAGAATGTGACCACGTCGATCGCGTACGCCCACGAGACCCCTACCGTTCCAATGACCAGGCCGGCGGCAGCTGGTCCCACAACGGCGGCGGCTTGAAAAGTTATCTGGGATAGGGAGATCGCGGACGACAAGAGGTGTCGCGGAACGAGGCGCGGGACCGTAGCCGAGCGAGCAGCCTGGTCGACTGCGGAAATGCCTGCCGTTAGAGCCGCCACCGCGTAAATGAAGCCGACCGGCGTTCGGTGCGCGGTGGCGCCCAGAACCAGCGCGAGCGATCCGGTCGCAAGAAGAGTTTTGCCGACCAGTTGCACCTGTCGGCGGTCTAATCGGTCGGCTAAAGCGCCACCATACAGACCTGCCACGATGATCGGTACAAGCTGGGAGGCGCCAACAAGGCCGACCGCAAGCGAGGATCGCGTCAGGACATAGATCTGATAAGGCACCGCGACGATGACTATCTGGCGCCCTGTCCAAGAGAGAAGTTGCGATAGCCAGATGACTCGGAAGTCGCGAGACTCGCGGAGCGGGCTCACGTCGACGAAGACGCGCTTCATTTGGTTAGTGCCGAGATCATTGCTCTACTAACAGGATTGATCACAAACCCGTTCACAGTGGCATTGGTGCTCCAATGTACGCATTCACGCTTCGCAGCCGCAAGAATTCAACTGGCGACACAATTTGGCTGGCGCTTGGGTGGCGATGTTCACCATCCAATTGGGCTTTGGGTTCTCCGCCCCCTATGTCGCGCTGTATCTGTACCGAGATTTCAACATCCGCGACCCCGGTCAATTGGCGCTCCTTACGGGAATAGTGGCCGGCAGCGTCAGTCTGACCGCAGCATTAGTGGGTCCAATCTGGGGTGTGGTCGGCGACCGCTACGGGCGCAAGCCGATGCTCATTCGCGCGATCGCCGGAGGTGGGATCGCAATCGTGGCGGGCGGGTTCGCACCCAATGTGGCAAGCCTCTTGGCGACCCGTGTGGCGATGGGACTTAGCTCTGGAGTCACCCCCGCTGGTACGGCCGTCGTCGCGGAGGGGACTCCCCCAAGCCGGCTTGGCTGGGCGCTTGGCGTAACGGCCTCCGCCCGGGCCATCGGGCAAGCCGCTGGACCTATTTTGGGCGCTCTTCTTGCCAGTCTGTTACCCCTTCGAGTTGCATTTGTTAGCGGCGGGATCTTGGTCCTCCTCGCTATTGCACCTGTGGCGCTTCTGGTGAAGGAGCCAACTCGGATTGGTGGTCGAGGGGACCGCGGTTCGATTCAGCAAGCTATTCGGACCGCTGCTCCCGGCACGGCAAGGACGATCATCCTGCTCTCGGTTTGTCAGGGCCTGGTATTCCTCGCGGTTTCGGGAATGCAGCAACTTGTGGTGCTGCGGGTTCTGTCGATGCATGTCGCTTTCGCCGCCCTAGCCACCGGAATCATCTTCACGGCCTTTGGCATTACGACGGCACTTGCCGCCACCCAGTATTCACGCCTCATTCGTGGTGGAGGCTTCAAAGCGATGGCTGTCGTGTCGGGAGCGCTGTTGGCTGGTGGCATCACCGCCGCAGCCGTTGCTCCCAATGTCGCATTGCTGGTTTCAGTTGCGGCCTACTCGGGGCTAACCTACGGCGCTCTCTTTCCCACCCTGAACTCGATGCTCGGCCTCGAAGCTCCGGCAAGGATGAAGGCGACGGTGTTCGGTTTTGCCGGCAGCTTCACGGCCCTTGGCAGCGGATTAGGACCGCTTACTGGTGGCACGGCGGCCGCGTTTCTGGGGCTCAGATCTGGCTTACTGCTGCTCGCAGTGGCACCCATCCTAGTCTGCGTTCTTTTGTGGGCGTGGGGCCGGGAACCGGTGGTGGGCAAACTCGGCTAGACGTGCTGATCCACCAACATGAGATGCTCGCTCGCGCACTGGTCAACCGGTCGCCGTCATCCGTCATGCTAAGGGGAAAGGACACATGAGAGTGCTTCTCATCGGGGGCGCCGGCTACATTGGCGGGCCGCTGGTCCGTCAGTTGCGCCAGCAGCGAGTGGAGACGATCTCGGCCGACCTTCGAGCGGGTGATGGGGTCGACGAGGCGGTCGACATGCGCTCGGCGGGTGAGATATACCGGCTGCTGCACCGCCGGAAACCTGATGTTGTCGTCGTCACCGCATACATGCTGAGCAAGGCATCGGCGGCGGAGCCTCTGCGGGCCGTCGAGACTAACGTCCTGGGGTTGACGAATGTTTTCCAGGCCGCCGCCGATTTGGGCGTGCGGCGCGTCGTTTTCGCGGCTTCCGGCGCCATCTTCGGGCGTAAGGAGGACTTCCCCCTGGAGCCAGTCGACGAGTCGATGGACTGTCGGCCGCGGATCCTCTACGCGAAGATGAAGCGCTTCAACGAATGGATGGCCGAGCACTTCAACGAGAATTTCGGCACCGAGATCGTCTCCTACCGCATATCTGGACCGCAAGGAAAGCGCAAAACCTCCGGTGGGCAGACCCCCTACGACACAGTTGTGGCAGCCGCAGGACAGCAAGGTCACCTCACTCTTCCGTGGAAGCCAAATACAGTGTTCCGGTTCATCCACGTCGAGGACGCCGCGGCCTCGTTCATTCCCATCATTCTCGCCGCCGAGGTTGGGCACCGCATTTACAACGCGCCCGGATACGCAGTCTCCGTCGGCGAGCTGGCTGAGTTGGCCAGGCAGATCTTCAACTTGGAGGTCGACTTCGCCGAACCCGCCCAGACAATCGAGTTTGTTGCTCATATCGATTCCACGCGATACGAGCAGGAATTCGAATTCCGACCTAGGCCGATTGCCGAATGGATGCGAGAGGAGTTGGGGACGCTGCCGACAGTCGCGGCCGCCAGTCGGTAAACCGAATGCCGCATCTGTTTATTTGTGACTCTCAGGTTCACGCCCCGGTGGTTGCCTCGACGGGCCGGGTCGGGGGAATCGACGAGATGCCCCTGCTCGCCCAAATGGCCGAGGTGGGGGTCGATCGCGCCGTCCTAGTGCCGCTCCCAACGCTCCTGAATCCTGCCGATAACGAGCCCTCCCGTCGACTGGCTGAGCGCCACCCCGACAAGTTCGCGGTCATGGGGCTCGTTGACCTCGCCAGGGTGACCGCCTCTGGTGGCAGGTTTGACGGGTGGCCCGTGAAGCCGGAGATGCTGGGTATCAGGGTGAGTTTCTACCGGGAGCCAATGCGCTCGCTCTTCATCGAAAGAAAGTTGGATTGGGTCTGGGCGGAAGCCGAGATCCGCCGGATTCCCGTAATGATTCTGGCCTCAGGCCTCATCGATCGCGTCGACGAGATCGCGAGGAATCACCCCGACCTGCGCCTGGTGATCGATCACATGGGCGTCGACCCATTCACAGCTCATAGCGAGGCCGAACTGCTCGCCGTTCTAGAGCCTGTGAACGCCCTCGCCCGATATCCGAACGTCGCAGTCAAAGTGTCGTGTGCCCCCGCTGCGGTCGCCGAACAGTATCCGTTCCCATCCCTGCACGAGCCGCTACGGCGGTTGATTGGGACCTTTAGCCCTCGGCGTTCGTTTTGGGGATCGGACCTCACCAGACTTCCCTGCACGTACCGCGAGTGCGCCACGCTGTTCACTAGCGAACTCGACTTCCTAACCGGCGAGGACCTCGAGTGGGTGATGGGCCGTGCGCTGTGTGAGTGGCTGGACTGGCCGATCTAAGCTAAATTAGCTGATGGGGGAATTTAGGATGCGGCCATCAAAATCCCTGAAAGGCGGACAGAATAAACCCCCTCAACACCTCGGCGAGTTCTCGTGGGTTGTCGCCTTGGATGGTATGCCCGGCATTCTCGACTCGAGACCAACGACCGTTCGGCAAGGCCGCCGCCAAGCGGGCGGCGTCGTTATCGCTGAAGACATTGCTTCGCGATCCGCGGACTACGAGCGTCGGGCATGTCACCCGGGGTATTTGCGTCCATAGATCCTTGCGCCCCCGAACGGAACGAAAGCTAGCTACAAGGCCGTCTTGGTCGTACTTCCATGTCCACTGGCCGTCAGGAAGCTGGCGCAAATTGTGGAGAAGGCTACGGCGTAACAACCGGCGATCGCGCGTAGGGTTGAACTCCAGAGCGCGGTCTATAAAAGCCTCGATGGTTGGCATCACGGGGGATTTGGCGATGAAGTCGCGGATTCGAATGGCCCCCTCATTGATCCGGGAGCTGCCCGGTCCCGAATCGATCAGGACGAGAGCTCTGAGGAGGTTCGCGTGGCGGGCGGCATACCCAAACCCAATTTTGGCGCCGAGCGACATTCCGACTAGAACAAAAGCGTCTAGGTCGAGGTGGTCTGCAATCGCCTCGACGTCAGCAATATGTGCGTCGATCTGGTAGTCACGGTCCGCCGCCCAGTCGGTGTCGCCATGACCACGCAGATCCACAGCGACGCATCGGTAATCTGGTCGCAGCGAGAGGCAGACGAGGTCCCAGGTGCGAGCCGTCAGCCCGCCTCCGTGTAGAAACAGTATCGGCGTCGCATGCCGATTCCCCCAGTCGACGTAATGGAACCGCAGTCCGCGCAGCTCGACCACATTGTGGTCGGGAAGGGTGAATTCGGGGATCGACATCCCGGCCACGACAGATGCGCTTCGCAAATGGTCGAGCTGCTCAGGGGGCGAGAAATGCTCTGTTCCTACCGGCGTGTTGGCCCCGGCAGTACGCGGGCGCGGCCCGCGCGGCAGCGTGGGCTTTCATTTGCGCACGCCTCATGTGGGAGTGAACGCGTGCTTGGAGCTGCGGAAATGCCTCAGGCGATTCCCTCTAGCTGGCGCAAATCGAGCTCATCGATTGCGTTTGTTATGTCGAGAAGACCGTCTTCGGGAACTGGCAGACGCGGTGGGCGCGGGAAACCTCCCGGCAGTCCAAGGATGCGGAGGGCGGCCTTAGTGCCGCGGGCGCTGCCGTATTTGTAAGTGATTCGGTACAGCTTCACGACCTTTACGTACGCGTCGTCCCGCATGGCTAGGTCGCCGGAATTCTGGTGCTCAACCACAGATGTACAAAGGCGTGGTGCCAGATTTCCCTCAGTCGACAGATAGCCTGTTGCGCCGGCGGCAATCGCAAAGAGGCCGAGACCGTTCGCGCCGCTATGAATCTCTACTCTTGACCCTAACAAGTCGATTACCTGCAACATGTAGATAGGATCTGACGAACAGTTGATGCCTATTACGTTCTGGTGACGCGCGACAAGTCGCGTAAGGATCGGCAGCGGGATTAGATAGCCAACGGCGAAGTGCGTCGAGATCACAGCCGGAATGTGGATTGCCGAGAGAACGTCATCAAAGTAACGCTCCAACTCAGCATCGGTTGGTCTATTTCCGTGGCCCATGTCCAACGAATAGACCTGTATCGCATCGAGCCGCGCATCCTCGACCAATCGGGCGAAGTGAATCATTTGACGAGCTGACCGCGGCTCCGTCCCCATGGCGCGCACCGACACCCTGCCCTTGAGCTCTTCCGCGGCGATCTGTAGAATTCTGCGATTCTCGCCTTCGTCCAGGGTATGGCCCTCTCCGCTACCGCCTCCGCCTACGTAGACACCGATCCCAGTTGCTGCCAAACGGCGAAAGTGACGGCGAAGATCGTCCTCATCAAGCTCACCTTCCTGCGTAAATGGAGTCACGCTGATGACGTAAGTGTTGTGCATCGCAGTTGCTCCGCTCAAGATCTAGCTCCTAGCCGATTCCGGCAATGGGCCTGCGCGCCCCCGCAGCCTCTTCTTCACCTCAGCAGCAACGGTTTTGGCCGCCTCGACATCGATCATTGTCTTCCCGTACGAATAGAGCTTTGCGGCACGTTGATCTTCGGGCACCTCTGGTCCGCGTGGGCAGACCAAAAAGTGCAGGTGGGCATGATTCTCACCGTAGCCGTACACATATATCCTCTCCGGTGCCAGCAACTCCAAGAGCACGTTTCCCAGTCGGGCGAGTAGAGGCCCTAATGCGCGCGCCTCGGTTGCGGACAGGCTCGCGATGCCTTCTCCATGTCTTCGGAGAATGACGCGATACCAGCCCGGAACCTCTCTTCCCTCGACAGGACTGACCGACCAGTGACGTCCCCTGTACACCCATCCGCCCGGAGGCCCGCTGGGCCCCTGCTCCCAAGCGCAGAATTCACACGCTCCACTCATTTCTTCGTCATCGCCGTTTCCTACCCTAGTCCCCGAAGGGCAAAGTGACGCGATCGGAAAGACGCTTTTGCGTCTATCACACAGCTCGGTTGACGCTTCACCTCACACATGATACTTTTGCTTGCGGGCAAGTCAAAGTTTGAGTGGAGCCAAAAAGAAGCTTCGTGATCTGTTGAACTCGCCGGGCGTTATCGCTACGCCCGGAGTTTTCGACGCGATCGGCGCTCGCGTGGTAGAGGCCGCCGGCTTCCCGGCCGCCTATATGGGCGGCTACGCGGTGGAGGCAACCTTCGGAAATCCCGATCTGGGACTCCTGTCGATGGCGGAGGTGGCCGCTCGCGCCGAGACGATTGCAAGTTCGGTGTCGATCCCGATCGTTGCTGACGGGGATGACGGTTACGGCAATGCCCTCAATGTGGCCCGGACGGTACGCGCGTTCGAAAGGGCGGGTGTTGCCGCGATTCAGCTTGAGGACCAGCAGTCTCCGAAGAAGTGCGCGGCATTGTCGGACATGAGGCTGGTTACTATTGCGGAATTCGTTGGCAAGGTGAAGGCAGCGGTCGATGCCCGCCACGACGAGGACTTTCTTATCATCGCGAGAACAGACGCCAATCGCACCTTCGGCCTGGAACCGGCCCTTGAGCGGGCGCTCGCCTATGAGGAAGCGGGTGCGGACATCACGTTTGTGCAACTTCCGCGAACAATCGACGAAATCAAGAAGATAGTCGCCACCTGCCGAAAGCCATTGCTGATTACCGTTTCGGAGAGTGCACTTGTTCCTATTGTTCCGCTCGAAGAGTACGAGCGTCTGGGTATGAAGTTGGTTGTCTACCCATTGACCCTTCTGATTGCAAGCGTGAGTGCTATGGGCCGCGCCGCCAGGCACCTCCGGGCGACAGGTAGCTACGAATCTCCGATGACCGGTTTGGTAACTTGGGAGGAGTTGGACGACGGTCTGTTGCGTATGGGCGAAATACGAGCACTGGCTGCACAATACGGGGCTGAACGGTAGGAGGCAATTGGTGGTCGCTGCCCGCAAGTCGTTGCCTTTTGTTGGCTTGGCCGAGCGCGCCACGCAATCGATTCTTCAACTGGTTTATAGACCTAGTGGGTTGTCGACTTTACGAGTATGGGCCATGAGTCGATCGAGGCACTTGTAATCCGACATGGGGCTGTACTCCGGACCAATCATCGATTGCTGCGTCCACCACTATTGGCGTTCGCAGGAAGAGGTCATCAGTTATATGCCGGAGGCTTGGCAGCAATTCGTTGGTGGTAACCCAATCGTTCCGACGTTTCCGTACGACCACCCGCTCGGCGATCGGACTCACGAGCCCTGGGACCGTCAGGCTCTCGAGGCCCATTTGGACCGGATCGGAGCGGAAGCCGCGATCCTGAGCCACGATCTTTCGATGTTTGTTCCAACCCTACCGAGTCATTACCTTGCCGCCGAGATCACGAAAGCGGTGAACCAATGGACCATCGACCGTTGGTTGGATGGTGACACGGGGAGGCTCTGGGGCTCGATCCTGGTGTCTAACCAATTTCCGCAAGATGCGGCTGACGAGATCCGCCGCCTCGCTAAGCACCCTCGCATGGCCACTGTGCTCCTGGCTGGCAATGGCCTCGGTAAGCCGTTCGGCCACCCTCTCTACCACCCGATCTATGAAGCTGCTGAAGAGGTTGGCCTTCCGGTCACTATTCACGTCGGCGGCGACGCCGTAGTTGAAACCCTGACAGCCACATCCGCGGGAGGCCCCCCGGCGCTCTACGTCGAATATCAACTGCTCGCTGCCCAGCCTTTGATGACGCACCTCGTCAGCCTCATCGCCCAGGGTGTCTTCGAGAAGTACCCCCACGTACGCGTGTTGTTCGTTGGGGCCGGAGTAGCCTGGCTACCCTCGCTTATGTGGCGTTTCGACTCTGTTTACAATGCTTACCGGCGCGAGATTCCGTGGCTGCACAGAGCACCGACTAGCTACCTGCGAGACCACATCCGGATGACGACATACCCGCTTGACTCACCTCCCCAACCAGAGCAACTCGTCAGGTTGCTCCGGACGTTTCCCGTCCTTGAGGACATGCTTTGCTTTGCCAGCGGCTACCCAGCGCGTAACGGAGACGATCCGAACGCGATTCAGGACCGTCTACCTGCGGACTGGCTGCCCAAGATTTTTCGGGACAATGCTCGAGACCTCTACGGCTGGTCAAAGAGCAAGGGTCACAGCTCGCCGGTAGTGGCAGAGGTCTGAGTAGGGCAAATGTACCGAGGTCCGATCATTGACAGCGATGTGCACCACACGTGGAAGGATCAGCGTGACTTAGTTTCGTACCTACCGCAACACTGGAAAGAGTTCGCGCAGGGTCCGGGTGACGGGCGTCTGGTGTCATTGCTGCCAGCGGGACTGACCTACCCCCAACGTCATGGCCACAACAAGAGGCTCGAAACATTTCCCCCCGGCGGCGGCCCGGCCGGATCTGACTACGATCTCATGAAAGAGCAACTGCTCGATCGCTTCAACATGGAGAGAGTGATTCTCCACTACGACACGGGCCTTAACGTCGGTCATCTAAACCCCTATTTTGCCGCCGCTCTCAGTCAAGCCGCCAACGACTGGTGCATCGATCACTGGCTGTCGGGTCAGGACGAGCGCTTCTTTGGTGCGGTCCTGATCCCAAGCCAAATCCCGGAGCTTGCAGCGAAAGAAATCCGGAGGATTGGCCGCCATCCGAAAATGGTTGAAGTTCTCCTCACCATGAGCGGAATCGGTAGACCGTTGGGTCACCCGCTCTACCATCCCATCTACGAGGCAGCGGTTGAGATGGGCCTTCCGGTCGCAATCCACGTCGCTATCGTCGGCCCCGCGGCTGAGTTCGCTGGTGGGCGCCCGGGCTCTCGCGTCGAGTTCCATACTCTGCTCTCCCAACCGGCTCAGCATCATTTGGTGAGCCTGCTCACACACGGTGTCTTCGAAAAGTTCCCGGATCTTCGGATCGCCCTCGTCGAAGTGGGCATCAGCTGGATTCCGTGGATAATCTGGAACCTTGACGCCAACTACGCCCTCCTGAAGCTGGAGAACCCAGCCATCAGGCACCTCCCGAGCGAGTACTTTCGGGAACACATCCGCATGACTACTCAACCCATGGAACTGAGTCCGCAACGCGAGGATCTAATCGAACTGCTGGATTCCTTTGGGGGGATGGAGGACACGCTGTGTTTCGCTACCGACTATCCGCATTGGGACGCGGACGACCCGCTTTACACCGCCCGCCGCCTACCCGACTCCTGGCTTCCAAAAGTCTTCTACCAGAACGCACTCAAGTTCTATCGATGGCCCCAGCCGGCTAGCGTCCGGGATGCTGTGCTAAGGCACGCGTGAAGTGCTGACCGATGTCGGCGCGATCGAAGATTTTGAGGAGGGCCGTGTTCGCATGGTCCGGATTCAAGGGCGCGAGATCGGCCTCTTCCGTTGGAGCAACGCCTTCTTCGCAGTCCGCAACATATGCCCTCACGAATCGGGGCCCCTCTGCAATGGACCTCTCGAACACCAAATCATCAGTTCGGAGGTCGGAACTCTGTCTGTGGACCCAGCGGTACCCGTCCTGACTTGCCCCTGGCACGGGTGGGAGTTCAATTTGCTTAGCGGTCAGTCCCTGACTGATCCGGCCTATCGGGTGGCCGTGTATCCCGTGCGGATCGATGCCGGCCGGGTGCTGGTTGAGCTGGGCAGAAGCCGCGAGGGTGAGACTCCGGGTGCGAAGTTGGCACCCGCCGGAAACGCCTGACCGGTTCGAGTGTCAAGGCATTGAGACGGGACGAAGCCTGTCCACCTGCCTCGCGAGCATGGTCCGGGGCCAGCAATTTGATTGCACGAGGAGTAATGGCAAAATGACAGTTGAAAATCTGCGGCAAGCGATGAAGGTACGCCGGGAGGTTCTTGGCAACGAGTATGTCGACAAGGCTTTGACCTCGACGACAGAGTTCACGAAGCCATATCAAGAGATGGCGACCGAATACTGTTGGGGCACCGTCTGGGGCCGAAAGGAACTTGACAGAAAGTCCCGGAGCCTGATAACGCTCGCCATCCTGACTGCAAATGGCCAGTCGAAAGAGCTTCAGAACCACGTTAGAGGCGCAATCAACAATGGTTGCACTCCCGAGGAGATTCGCGAAGTGTTCATTCATGCCACCGTTTATTGCGGACTGCCGGCGGGCGGGATCGCACTCCGAGCTGCCACTGAAGTACTCGACGAAATGGCTAGGCCGAAGGGCTAGTGAGATGACCCGCGAACGACCCCATTAGGCCGAGGGTCTATGCCGGGCCCGGGTTAGTATTGGTTGTGGCGAAAGCCGACCAGGTGGTTTCCGTTCACAGCGTAGATCTCGGCGATGACCGGCAAGCCGTCCACGATCGTGCCGCCCTCCATGAAGAGGCGGCCGAACATCCTGGCTCCATCCTTGAGATCCACAGCGACGATCGTATAGGGAGCGTCATCAGCGAAGACAGGGTTTAGCGCACGGTTGACGACCACCCAGGAGTAGACCGTCCCGTGTGGATCGGCCGGCGCAAGTTCGACTTCGCGTGAGCCACAGTGAGGGCAACCTGGAGTCGGGGGGAACCATCGGCGCCCGCAGGTATTGCAGCAAGGCAGCATCAAGCGTCCGGCCGCAACGTGGGCCCACCAGGGCTCGCTATCGCGATCCGTATTGGGCCTGATAAAACCGTTCTGGCGCAAGTCCACGTGCTTCAATCCGAGGCGAGCACCAAAGCGGACCCATCCATAAGCGCGCCCGAAGTCACCACGCAGGTCTCCGCTCGGGATACTTGGCGATTGCCGCCACGACCCTGGATCTGGAGGACAGCCTCCGCGAGGGTGTTCATCCCATGAACGTAGCCCTCACATAGAAGCCCACCATGCGTGTTGACGGGGAGTTGACCGTCGAGCGCGGTCGCTCCGTTGCGAACCATATCGCCGGCCTCCCCACGCTGGGCTAATCCAAGTCCCTCGAGTCCGAACAGGACAACGCTTGAGAAGCAGTCGTAAATCTCAGCAAAGTCAACATCCCTAGGCCGCATGCCTGACGACCGCCAGAGGTCCTCGGCCAGTAAGGCCGTGTAGTTGCGCGAATAATCCTCCCAAAGCAACGAGTCCCCCATGTCCAGTCCAGCCCGGCTTCCAGAGACGTAGGCGCCACCCTGGATCACTGCAGGCGGGTGCGTTAACCGGCGCGCTTGCTCGACAGACGTCACAACAACGGCACATGCGCCGTCGACCTCGATGGTACAGTCCGCAACCCTAAATGGATCGACGATAAACGGGGAACTGAAGTACTCGTCCAGGGTCAACGGTTTCCGCAAGATGGCTCGTTCGTTCAACGCGGCATACTTCCGCTGAGCCAGGGCGACAGCAGCCAAGTCATCGTTATCGGCTCCTGTCTCGATCATGTACCTACGAGCCCACATAGCTATGTACTGCGGGTATGCGGTGTAGCCAATCGGATACCGGTACTGACCTCCCGGGCCTTGAAACTCCGCAGAACCGATGCGGACTCCGCTTCGGCCGTTGAGCGCACGAAAGATGACAACGTTGTGGGCCAAGCCTGAGTCGACGGCCATTGCGGCATTTAATGCCATGTAGCAGGGGGCCTGCCCTCCAAGGTTCATATCCAGGTTATATTTCAGCGAGGGCAGTCCTAGGCAGGTCGCTACCGCCTGACTGGGAACAGAGTCGTTGAAGAGGCTGAAGCTTGCGATCCCGTCAATTTGGGCTGGTTCCAAACCCGCGTCCGAAATAGCATTTGCGCACGCTTCCACAGCCAACGCGAGGACGCTGCGTCCCGAATCGCGGCTAAGTGGCGTGTAACCGACGCCGGCGATTGCGGTCCGACCCAGGAACCCACTACCCTGACGTTCGATCTTCGTTGTCAATCTCTAATCCGAATCGTGGACCGGACGGCGCCTCTCGCGAAACGCGCGCAATCCTTGCTGCGAGTCAGGTGAAGTCAAGGAGTAATACGCTGTTCGTTCGCGCTCAAGGCGGAGCGATGGTTCGATGCCGGTTCCATCGGACCAAGCGCTGTTGAGAACGTACTTAGCGTTGGCTACGGCAAGCGGACTTCTCACAGCGATGATCCGACTGAATTCGAGTCCAGCCTCAATCAAGTTGTCATCGTCCTCAACTGAATTGACCAATCCCCACTCGCATGCTTCGTCAGCCGTCAATAATCGTCCGGAAAAGATCAACTCCCGTGCGCGTGCCGGACCAATGATGCGGGGCAGCATTGTCAGAACGCCGCCGCCACCCATCTGTCCATACTGAAGGTGGCCGTCCCCTATCCGGGCGGAGCGAGCGGCGATTGCGAAATCGCACGATAGAAGCAATTCCAAGCCGCCTGCGACTGTAATGCCGTTGACGAGGGCGACAACCGGTTTGCGCATGAACTTGATTTCTGAAAACGTCCGATGAAGATCCTCTAGAAACTTCGGAAATCCGACTGGGTCTCGCTGCAACGCCAGGTAGCTCTTGAGGTCACCTCCTGCACTGAAGGCTCTGCCCCGTCCGATAAGCAAGACGGTGCGTAATCTCTCATCCTCGTCCGCTCGTTTGAGCGCAGCTTCGAGCTCAAGTACGGTCTTCCAATCCAGCGCGTTCAGCTGATCGGGTCGGTTCAAATAGAGAATCGCGGCACCATTGCCCTTGTCGTCCACCGGCCTGACCGTGAGCTCGATTCGAGAGCCGACCGCCTCCGGATTAGACGCGCCGTGGTTATCAGTGGGCATTACGCCGGCACTAAGAATTGCCTGGTGCGGCGAGGCTTGTTACCAGAACATGCTTACGAACTTTCCCGGTCGTCGTGACCGGCAGCTCAGCGATGATCTCAAGTCTTTCCGGCCATTTGTAGCTTGCGAGTCCGCTCATTCGAAGATGCTCAATCATGTCATGAAAAGTAAGCTCTGCCCCCGCGTGAAGCACCACGCATGCGCACCCGATCTCTCCGAGGCGATCGCTGGGCAGGCCGACGACTGCGACAGCCTCCACAGCGGGAAGACGGAGAATCACGTCCTCAACCTCACGAGGAGCCACATTGAGGCCGCCCCGGATAATGATCTCCTTCTTGCGGCCAACTACGGTCAAGTAACCCTCGTTACTCATCACACCCAGATCGCCAGACTTGACCCAGCCTCGGTCATCGAACGTGGCGGCAGTTCTTTCGGGGTCATTGAAGAAGCCGACTGACGCGTTAGGTCCCCGCGTGTGGATCTCTCCCGGCGTTCCGACGACATCTCTACCTTGATCGTCTCGAGTGACAATCTCGACGTCATCCAAAGCCAAGCCGTCGCTACCGATCCGCTTGTCGAGTGGCGAGCTGGGACGGTTCCAGCTCGCGACAAGGACCTCAGTCGAGCCATAAAGCCTGAGCACCGTGATCTGCTGCTTTGCCGCGCGAGTCACCAGTTCCGGCGGAACTGGGGCTCCCCCGCATCCGAATCGACGCATGGAGGAGACGTCTCGGGGTCGCCCTTCGCAGGCAAGAACGAGATCCCGTAAAAAGGTGGTAGCGGCCAGCGTATAGGTGCACTGTTCGGCCTCGATGGTGTCGGCTGCTTGGTTCCCATCCCAAGCGTCTTGCAATACCAACTTCAAGCCGTAATAAAGCGCCATTCGAATTCCGTAGTTGAAGCCCGTGGAATGACCGATCGGCGAGGGCATCCAGACCACGTCCGCGGGGCTCATTCCAAGCGACCTGTAGGCGGTTCGGACGCTGAAATTGGTTGTCTGCTCAGTGTGCATGATTGCCTTCGGCTCCGCTTCTGTTCCGGAGGTGAAAATGAGTTCTGAGACATCCGCTGCCATGACTTCCACTCCGCGCGCTTTGACCGTCGAAGTCTCAAGAACGTCGTCGAGGCTTATGGCGCGGGCTCCTTTACCTCCCACGACCACGTGTGCCAATAGAGTGGGTACTTCGTCGCGCAATGCTTCGACCATGCCGACATGGTCAAAACTACGGTATTTCGCTGGAGTGAACAACACCTTGGCCCGCGCGACCGTTAACATGTGGCGCAGCTCCTTGCTTCGATAAACGGGCAACATTGGATTGACAACTGCGCCCGCCTTCAAGATGCCGATCGCAATGGCCACCGTCTCGTACCAGTTGGGCAACTGCACCGCAACCACATCACCAGGCACCACGCCAGCCCCAACGAGGAGAGCCGCGACTCGTGACGCATCAACGTCCAGCTCCGCATAGGTCTTCCGGCGCTCGCCCAAACGATCGACTACCGCGGTGGCATCTCCTCGCGCGGCAGCGTGAGTGGACACCATGGCAGCCAACGTATCGGAGTTCCAGAGTCCACGAGACAGGTACTCGCGCTCCTGCTCGGGCGATGTAACCACGTTTCTCAATCGGCGGTCGTGCGAACGCTCCTTGTTCATCGATCTTCGGCAAGTTGAGCGAGCAGGTTCACCAAGCGCTCCTGTAGATCTCAACTAGAACTTCAGCGCTCTCGACGCGCACCGGGTTGTATGGGATGCATGTGTCCTCAAAAGCGCTGTTGGCCAATGCAGGTAAGACTGCCTCGTTGACCCCGGCTAGATCTCGCAGCCGCGATGGCGCGCCAAGCTTGTGGAGCCACTCCGTTAAGGAGAGCAGAGCTTCCTCGGCGTCGCTCGGTTGTCTAAAGTCGCCGAGACCCATCGATGTGACCACGAGGCACAACTCATTCCGAACTGACGGAAGGTTGTATCTAAGGGCGTGCGGAAGCATCACGTAGTTGGCGGCGCCGTGCGGTACATCACAAATCTGTCCAAGTGGATGGCACAAAGCGTGGTGGAGCCCGACCATCGCGTTAGCAAGGGCGATCCCCGACATGGAGGTTGCGATCTGTTGCATACCGCGAGCTGTCAGGTTCGTCGGATCGACAACACAGCGTGGCAAATTCTCGCCTATCAATCGCGAAGCCTCAAGCGCAAGAGCTGTAGACAGCGGCTGCGCGTCTCTGGAGTAAATGGCCTCGATGCAATGTGCCAGCGCGTTGACGCCGGTCTCGGCAGTCATCGACGGACTCATCGTGACGGTCAACTCGGGGTCAAGAATGACCTGCCGCGGTGTCGCGTTCGGATCTCGGATCCGAACCTTCTCTCGCGTGATCGGATCACGAACGGAGCCGTACTGGTTCGTTTCAGAGGCAGAGCCGGCTGTAGTCGGGAGGGCTATGATCGGAATCTTTTCTTTGCGAAGCGCCGGAATGAAGAGCCCATCGCCCGGTCCGGCTGGAGTGTAGTTCCAAGCCAGCGTCTGGATAGCGCCACCCTCGGCCAGCCAGACTGCCGTGCACTTGGCAAGACCGAGGACCGAACCTCCACCGATGGCGATGATCGCATCGGCGCCAATGTCCCGGGCGATAGCAGTGGAGCGGTCCAACTCGACCGTGCTCGAATGCGGGGCAACGTCTTCGAACACGCCCGCGAGTCGAGAGCCAATCGCTCTCTTCATCGCGCTGAACTGATCCCCACCGCTGAAGTGTCGGCCACAGATCAGAAGGGCCCGTCGAGAGCCGAGGTCGTCAAGAATTGCGCCGACTTCGTGGCGGCGGCCCTTTCCAAAATGGATCGTGCCTCGATCGGAGAAATCGAATCTGACGCCGGGAGCCCTGGCCGTCACCATTGGAGTTAGCGCGGCAGGCTCAACTCTTCGCAATCGCCGGGCCACGTTTGATCGACTCCCACTTCGTCGGCGCCCTCACTTAAGCAACTTGTCCTTGTAACGATTGTCGCGCTCGTGAAAGGCCGCCTTTGCTCCAACCTCGCGTCGTTGACGGAAGAAGTTGTATTCATCTGGTTCCCACCGGATGTTGGTGTTCAATGTATGGCTGATAGCGCCAAACGTCGTCGCAATATGCATCCCCAACATCTCTGAAACCAGCCTGTACGCTTCCTTGCCCATCACGATGCCGTCAGCCGGCAGTAGGCAGATAGCCTCGGCAAGCCGCAAGACCTCTTCGTCAAGTTGAGCGACTGGAACCGACTTGTTCACGACACCAAGATCCGCCGCTTCCTTGCCGGTCAAGGTCCGCCCTGTGAACATCATTTCTTTTGCAAGCCTCATGCCGAGCATCCAAATCCATGAGGCGAAATTAAACTCAAGGCCAGGCCCAACTAGGCGCAGACCAGGGTGCCCGATGTTGGCGTCGTCTGCGGTCACAACAAAGTCGGACTCCAACATCAGGACAAATCCGGTGCCAAGGCAATGGCCATGAACCTGGGCGATCGTCACCTTGCTGCATTCAAGGTAGCGAGCGTAGCGAGCAGCCCACTTGCGATCGAGAGCCAAGCGCCTGCGAATACTCGGACGCCTTTCGCCCTTGGCAGTGCCGAATCCGTACATGAAACCAACCTCGTTTAGATCGTGCCCCGCGCAGAAGGAGCTCCCAGCTCCGCGGAGAATGATGACCTTAATGTCATCGTCGTCCTCCGCCTCATCAATCAGATCTATGAGCTCCACGTACATACCTGTCGTAAACGCATTCAACTTGTCTGGTCGGTCGATGGTCAATCGCATTATCGACTTCCCAATTCGCTCTTTCGTGAAGTTAGCCATGCGGTATTTCTGTCCTTTTCTCAATCAGCTTGCTGCCGTCTTTGACCGGGGGATTCAGACTCTTTCGGACCAACGATGTAACTGGTTCACTGGGAGGCAGGTCAATGATCCCTCTTGTCGCAAGTGCCAACACTTCCGACTGGGAAAGCCCCAGGATATTTCGGCAGACATGCTCTGTGTCCTCGGCTATGTGGGGACCTCGATGGCGCAGACCGGGGGCCTCACTTACTGTTGGCGCGCCACGAACTCGCCATGGCATGCGCGGCAACCGCACCTGCGCGTGGTCAGTCATAGTAATCGTGCTGTCGGTGTTTCGAGTCGAGAACGCGGAATGCTCGAGGCGCTCCGGCATTGTGAGAACTGGCGCGACACGAAGGTCCAGTTCGCTCAGGATGGCAACGGCAACGTTTCGGTCGTGTGACTTCATCCAGTTCACAACCAAACCATCCACGTAGGCCCGGCGTCGCACCCTCACCACTCTGCTTCGCAGAGCAGGTTCGGCGATGTTCAGAAGCCCACTCAACTGCAGCCACTCGGAATCCGACTGAATTGACAGGGCAACGAACCCCTTGTCGCTTGTTTGGTAGATGCCGGCAGGCGAAAACAATGGCTCCTGATTGCCAGGCCGAATGGGAAGATGTGCCGCTAGTGCAGCGAAGCCTGCACCGAGAAGCATCGTAGTCGCCTCGACTTGATTGCCATCGATCGACCGGTAACCACCATTCTTCTCGGCCAAGGCCGCCACCAGCGCAAAAGCTCCCATGGCGCCCGCTGTGTAGTCGGCAAGACCAAACGTCAGCATGCCGACTGGGCGGGACGGCTCAGATGGGTATCCAACAGAAGCCTCGAGGCCGCCCAGCGCTGATGTGCTTCCCGCATAGCCCCGCATGCCAGAAAGAGCTCCGTTCCGTCCGGCGGCAGTCATGCTCAGTCGGATGAGGTTTGGGTTCGTCTCTCGTAGAACCTCATCAGATAGCCCCAATCGCTCAAGGGTACCAACCCTGAAATTCTCAACGAGTGCATCTGACTGGTGAATTAGCGCTTTCAACAGGGCTACTCCTGCTTGGTCCTTAAGGTTGATTCCGACGCTGAGCTTACCGTGGTTTGTCCAGTGAAAAATCGGGACGCTGTCGCCCTTCGTCCAATCCATTTTTCCGTCATGCAAAGCACCTCTAAGGCGGAGAAGATCGGTTCGCTTCATGCTCTCGATCTTGATGACTTCCGCCCCGAGCTCGCCCAGGAACGCGCTAACCATTGGTCCGGACAGCATCCAACAGAGGTCAATGATTCGTCGGCCGGCCAGAGGCTTCCAGGGCCGGGCCGACGTCATCGATTCTCCGGCCAAAGGTCTGGCATTGCCGCAATCGAATCGCTAGCAGAAAGCCATTCATTCAGGACTACAACACCGTCGGCCCCGATAGAGGGGACTTGGCTTTGCCCTCCGTTGCCCAGCCAACCGAAGTTAGGAATTGAAACAGTCGCCCCCCCGACCATGTGGTCGACCACGGCGCGTGTCTTCCGAAGGTCGAGGTCCTGGCTCAGCGTTTGGAAATCGCGAACCGGGGCGATCGCACAACCGAACTTGGCCGCCCGCTCAAGCAGATCAGCTTGAGTGAATTTTGCAAGGACCTCACACGACCGAAACGTTGCCGTTGCAAGGACCTCACGCAACCGATCATCGGCTGCGTCAGCATAAGAACTCGCCATATCTTTGACGTCTTGGAAACGAGGGTCGAGAGCCCAGTCCGGTTGCCCAAGCGCTTCCAGCATGCGACGCCAGTCGGCATTGGTCCGGGCAGCCAGACAGACGTAGCCATCCCGACATGGAAGGATGGTGTACGGGTAGGCGCCACCCGACCGCGCAGCCCGATGCCCTTCGCGCTCCCAATCAAAAACCGTTGAATTCACCTGCGCATAAGTCGCGAGAACTTCGGTCCACGCAATGTCAACAACGCGGGGTGGGCCGGCATCTATGGCTGCCGCACAGGATACGAACGCGCCAACCAACCCAGCCTCAATCGCCGCCTGATGATGAGGCACGGTCAGCGGCTCCCGAGTCGGGTCTCCAATGGCCCATACTGCGCCGCTTAGCGCAGCTGCTGTTAGATCGCTTGCGGGTACGCCCAGCCGATCCGCCCCGTATGGCGTCATGAGCACCCAATGGCACTTGAGCATGCTGTCACTGGGCGGGTGCAAGCCAAGGCTCTCTCGCTGGCGGGGATCTGCGTCGTCCAGAACCAAGTCCGCTGCCTGGACCAGCGCCGGCACGTACCGTTTTGCGCGGATTGCATCTGGGAACGCGATGCTGCGCTTGCCCCGATTGAGCCAAGCATCAAGAACCCCAATATAAGTTCGCTCAGCCTCATCCGGCCAGTTACTTGAGAGTCGCCAGCAGTCATCGGCGGTCTCAAGTCGGATCACATCAGCCCCAGCCGCCGCCAACAACATTCCAGCGAATGACGCTGAAAGGCCGCCCCCAACTTCCAGGATCCGCCGGTCTCGAAGCATTCCATCTCTCGACATATCCATCTACTTGCGGCTGCGGTAGTTTTTCCGGCATATTTGCTTGCCAGCAAGCAAATATTACACTCAAAGTTGGCGCGGGTAAAGCTCATGAACTGTCACGCCAGAGATGGCATCAGCGTCGGAATGGAAGGGAAAGCAAACTCAGATTCGCGCTCAGGTTGGGCTGTGCAGGCAGTAAGGGACCCCTTCGCGGTCAAGGTACGTTCGAGGCAGTGACTTTGCGATGGTCCCAGCTCGCTACCTCAGTGGTCGGGAGGCAGATGATCACACGTTTCTGTGCCGGCCGGGCCAAAACTGCCGCGAGCTGCTCAAATCCGACTCGGGGTAATACCGGCGCCGTAAACCGAAGCCAGACGTCAAGGACGGCGCAAGTGTCCTCGATCAACTCGACGACGCCCCGTATCAGAAGACCGCGCAGTGTTTCATAGTCTTCCCATCCTGGATCAAGAATGAGGCGCGAGGATCTCGCAGCAGGTTAACTACCTTCTGCGATCGGCGGTAGGTCCACATCAAGATCCGGCCTGGATCCGGTGTGTACCACGTGGCCATCTGGTGAGGAAAGCCGTCCCGACCCGATTGTGGCCAGCACAGCGCTGTGCTGAGACTCTAAGTAATCGGCTGCCTCCTCACGAGTGAGGCTGCTCAAGGAGCGAGGCATCGGGATCGAGCTAACGGATCGCGTGGCAGCGCGTGTCGAGTTTCACTGGGCGTCGCGCTCGGGCAGCTTGTACAAGAGGCTGGCGTTCTCGAATAGGACTCGGTGGCGCAATGTCTCCGGGATCGCGAAGGCGGCGTCTTTGGAATCAAAGAAGTCCCAAAATGGGTAGTGGCTGCCATACATAAGAACGTGTGCAGCATCCGATATGTCAAGCACGGTCTGCATTAGCTCGAAGTCCTCCGGCCCTTCAGACGCAGTGAGCACAAACCTGGCGTGGTCGCGAACGTATTCGCTGGGCAGCCTCGTCGTCCAGGGCACCTCATAGCGTGTGGAGCGCCAGTCCTTATCCAGGCGCCAAAGGATCGGCGCCCAAGCATCGAAGCCTCCGTTCGCGAACACGAAGACCAACGACGGCAACCGGTCGAACACACCTTCGCATACGAGGCTCACAAGGTGTGCGACACCATTGAAGGCGGACAGGCTATGGACCTCTATGAAGTGCGAAGGGTAGCCCACCGGGGTTGGGGGATACTCTGCGCCCGCACCGCCGTCGAAGGCGACAGCCACAGGGAGTCCGTGCCTGGCTGCCGCCTCCCAGATCGGGAAGTACTGTTCGTGCCCATATGGAGCATGCGCCTCCTGGGGAATCGCGACCTGAACGAAGTGCGGGTGGCCGGCCCAGCGATCGATCTCGTGCACCGCATCGATGGGCGCCCTCGGGGAGACCCTTATCGAGCCTTTGAAACGGCCGTGGTGATTGTGTAACGACAACCAAGTGTCGGCGAGCCATCGGTTGGTCGCACTGGCGACGGCCGCTTCCTGTCTTGCCTCAGGGATCAGTCCTCTTGTCATCGGCAACAAAATCACGTAGTCAGTGTTGCGAGCCTTGAGCAACTGCTCCTCGACGAGCTGTGGATCGGAGCCTGGTAGTAAGGCTGGATCGTGCGAGCCCCTGGCTTCGGGCCAATGGCTCGCGAAGGGCGGGGAGTAGAGTCCCCGGTTCTCAAACGCCCGCGGCATCGGGCGCTCGCGCCAGGGCTCATCCAGATATCTTCTGAGGTCGTCCGACCTCACAACGAACGGGTGAACCGCACAGTCGATCAATCCAGATGGCATTTCACTCCTCCAACTGAGCGCCACATTCAGCTGGTTGACTAGTGGGGTGTCTCAAGCAAGATGACTTCGCTAGCGTCCCCCTCAGACTCGAGTAGGCCGCGGTTGACCACCTTAAGCTCACCGCTGGCGCGGAGTTGTTCGAGACTGGCGACGTAGACTTCGTACGTAGCCACTCGGAAACGACCTCCCGAGATAGCCTTGCCGGTGAATATGTCGAATTCCCAGTTGTGCCAAGGACAGCGCAGGATTTCGCCCGCCCTGACCCACTCGCTAACCGGAGGCCCACCAACAACGAAATTCGGCCGCGCGGTACCCGTGATTACGCCCGTGCAGAGCGGCGCTCCTTGATGCGGACAGCTATCTCGCAAGGCGTAGTACCGGCCCTTTACATTGAACACGCCGATGCGCCGGCCAGCGACCTGCACAACCTTCCGGCCACCTGGCGGAATCTCGGCAGAGTTCCCGACGACGTGCCTTAGAACCCGTTTGGCCGGGGTCATACTCAACTGGGAGCCGCCGGTCTTGTGTGAGGTAACCCATACCACTCGATGGCGTTGTGCCTAAAGATCCGCTCTCTGACTCTCGCCGGAACGCGGGGAAAAGCACGTGAGGGGTCGTCGAAATCCCAATGTGGGTAGTCGGATGAGAACATCAGGAGATGCTCCGCGTCTAACACGTTCAGAATCTTCACCAGGTCGTCCTGGCCCGCAGGCTCCTCCATAGGCTGGCTGGTGAAGCGAACATGGTCCCGCAGATACTCACTGGGAAGGCGACGCACCTCCGGAATCTCGGCCCGTAAAAGCCGCCAATTCTTGTCAAGGCGCCAGATCAGTGGGCCCAACCAAGCGAAGCCACCTTCTGCAAGCACGAACCGCAGCCTCGGAAACTTCTCGAAAACACCTTCGCAGATGAGGCTTGTCAAATGCGCCGCATAGGTCAACGGGTACGTGACTGCGTGATACTCCAAGTAATAGGAGAAAAAACCAATCGGAACCTGCGGGGCCCCGCGCTGAACATGTATGACCACAGGCAGATCGTGGCGACTGGCTGCGGCCCAAATTGGGTGATAGACGCGATTCCCGAAGGGCGGTTGGCAGTCGTCGGCCACAAAAATCTGCACGAAATGGCGATGCCCGGCCCACTTCTCGATCTCGCGGACAGCGGCAGGCGGATTGTTGACCGGAACCGAGATGGACCCTTTGTACCGACCGTGGCCGTTGTACTTCGAGAGCCAGGTGGCGGCCATCCATTCGTTGACGGCGTGGCTCACGGCAGCCTCGTAGTCGGGATCCGGTGAGCGCCCGCTTACCAGCGGGATGTGGATTGCGTAGTCGATGCCCGCTTCGCCGAGCAATTGGCGGTCGAACATCTCTGGGTCCGAGCCGGGCCGGCCTCCGCCAGGCGGGAAGGAGTCCAGCCGCCGTCCGGTATTGGGTGGCACATAAACGCTTCGAATCGTTGCCTGCCCGAAGTTCATTACCGGACGTCGGCGCCATCGGGCGGGCATGTACTGAACGAGTTCCTCGGAGTTCTGGAGCGCTGGGTGCACGTCGCAGTCGACACATTGCACCTCGATCTCACCTGAGGCGGTCACCGGCGCAACCCTGACGTCGGTTTGGATTAGGCGCTCACTTGCGTCCGTGCTCCGAGATGAACGAGTCAATGCAGGCCCCCACGTATTCGATATCGTCATCAACGTGTCCATGACCACACGGAAGAGCTATTCCTCGCTCGAGGACGCCATCCGCATTGGGGAGTCCCGATGCGGGTACTCGGTATTCTGCATTGGCAAGCATCGGCTGGCGAACTACGTTCCCGGTCCAAACCGGCCTCGAATCAATGCCCTTTCGCTCCAGATATTCTTGAAGCTCGGGGCGGGCGAACCCAGAGTCAGGATGGATCATCACGCAGTAGGCCTGCCAGGTCGTGTCGAGGCCGTCTATTACTCGTGGGGTGATGAACGCTCCGGGATGCTCAGAGAAGATTTCCTGGTAGCGAGCGAAATTGCGCTTTCTGCGCTCCGCAAACGTGTGCAGCTTCTTTAGTTGCTCGAGGCCAAAGGCGGCCCCTAGCTCGGATGGCTCGAAATTCCAGCCCACCTCGTCAATAATCGTTAGTGAGTCATAGGCGACTCCGCTCAGGTTGTCGCTAAAAGATCGTTCATCCTTTCGCGACCCGTAGGTGATCGCTTCAGAACGACGGCCCCAACGACGCAACATCAATCCACGATCGCGCAATCCTTCATCGTCAAGAAGAACCATCCCCCCAAAGCCGGCACACGTGATCGCATGCGCCACATTGAAGCTTGTGACGCTGATATCTGAGCGCTTACCTGTGGGCGATCCGCGAAGCGTCGGCCCGAGCGCGTCGCAAGAGTCCTCGATGACAAGCAAACTGTGGCGGTCTGCAACCTTGCGGATGCCATCCCAGTCGGGGGCGTTGCCGGCAAGGTTAGGCGCCAGGATCGCGCGGGTCTTGGGTGTGATCATCGCTTCGATTCCCTCGAAATCGAGATTCAAGGTAAGCGGATCGATGTCAACGAAGGCCGGGATTAGACCGGCGCGTACAAGGGGTGCGATGTCAGTTGAGAATGTCAGCGGCGGGGTAATGACCTCGGAGCCCTTCGGCAGATCAAGCAACTCTACGGCGACGTAGAGTGCCGATGATCCCGAATTGCACATGACCCCGAAACGCTTGCCGAAAAGAGCCGCGATCTGCTTTTCGAACTCGGCCACGCTCTCGCCGATCCGCAGCGCCACGCTGTCGCTGCGAAGCATCGCTTTGACAACGGCATCAATTTCTGCTTGGCCGAATACAGGTCGAATGTAAGGAACTCGCCGGGTGGCCGCCACTCCTACGACAGACATTGTGGACCTCCTCCAAAAAAAGAGACCGTAATCCGGCGTATATTTGCTTGCTCGCAAGCAAAGGTTCTTTTACCATGCACCATGTACCCCGTCAAGGGGCGAATCGCGGTATGTGGCTCATCTGCCCAAATACAGGAGCGACTGATGAGCGCTGGCTTAGTGGTCTTGGCGACCTTCCTGGCCGCATCGATCGAGTAGGTCGAGGCGCTGACGATCGTGCTCGCCGTAGGCATGTTCAAAAGCTGGCGAACGGCAATCCTCGCGTCAATCTCGGCCTTTGCCGTGCTCGTGGCGCTTGTCGCGGTGTTCGGCTTCGCAATCACGTCGCACGTCTCGATCGCTTCAATGAGAACGCTGGTTGGCATCGGGCTGCTGCTATTCGGATTGGGCTGGCTCTACAAAGCGATCCTCAGGTCGACAGGCCTAAAGGGCCTCCACGACGAAGGTGCAGCTTACGAGGACTCGCGAAGAGTTGATGAGCCATGGTCACGCCTTTGGCACAGCCTTCGGAGGAGTGTTCTTGGAAGGCCTGGAGGTCGTGTTTATCGTGGTTGCCCTAGGAGGCCTCAAGAGCCTCCAGGCCGCGGCCATAGGAGCGCTGCTTTCCCTGGTTGTCGTCGTCGTAGCTGGGATCGTCGTGCGTCAACCGCTCACTCGAGTACCCCAGAACACGGTCAAATACGCGGTGGGTGTGATGCTGACGTCGTTCGGGACTTCTTTGCGGGGGAAGGATTGGGTGTTGCCTGGTGGCAGGGCGATCTCGTGCTGCTCCCGCTGATCGCCGTCTACGCAGTGGCATCGCTGCTCTTCGTGCAATACATGCGCCGCCGGCCGAGCATCGCGATCGACCAAATCACCCTGGTCCGCTGGGCGCGCGCCGGCGTCCTCGAAGTGTGGGGCCTGTTCGTTACTGACGGTGCGCTGGCTACGTTCGCTGTGATCGCGTTGCTCTTCGTCACGGTGTTCATCGACCGCATTGGGGGCCAGCGATCCATCGCTGGTGGGTGCTGGTGGCTGGCTGCTGCTCGCGATCGCGGTCGCGCTGTGGAGAGCTTCGGGTGGTGCCACTAGCCGCAAAGCTTCTGTGAAAATCGACGTGCCAGCTGATACGCGGCCGGCCGACCAGGTGGTTGGGGAAACCGCAACCGCGACGTAATCTCTTTTGTGTTGCTAGACCGGGCACGCTAAGACTGAAGCTCGCCACCACAAACATTGACGGCCTGTCTGTTGATTGAAGTCGACGCGTCGCCAGCCAGAAGGGCGCCGATGGCTGTCACGGTCCTCGGGGCGCACCAGGCGTCGTAGCGGCGAAAGCGAACGGCTCGAGCGCCTGCCGCGGTTGCGGCCGGGCTACTCCATGATGTTTCTCTCCTTCCGCTCGGTCATTGGAGACTCGACGTAGCCCGGGTACACACGGTTAACGTCACGGCGCTGTACGCGAACTCCGCCGCCAGCGAACGCATCAGCCGTGACAGACCATGTCTGGAGGGCGACGTGGGCGGGAGCTAGAGGGTAGTCTTCGGCGAGCGGCGATCTACCCCGTTACTGATTACGCATAGCGGGCCGGGCCAGCATCAAAGCAAGCGGCCCTCGTTGTCCGGAAAACCCTGTCAGATTGACGGCCAAGATGCTATCAGGCGGTCGTCGAGATCCGAAAACTTGGTGGAGCCTGCGAAGCCGACGTTGTTGACTAGGATGCCAATCTCGCCGCACTCCACTTCGCAGCGCTCGGCCGCGCGCTGCACGAGTCGCCGTCGGTTACATCAAGGTGGACCGCGGGCCCTCCGCAGGTCTCGGTCAGTGCTTCCAAATCTGCCAAGGCTGAGGCTGGGTGGGCTACAGCAGCGCAGTCAGCCACCATCCGTAGGCCGATCGCCCGCCCTATACCCTCCGGGCAAGTGCGCCGGCGACTCGATCCCTGACGGCTTCTAAGTCTCCTCATAACCGCGGCATCGGAAAGCTGATCAAGGCCGGCTTACCATTCTCAATGGCAGGCGCGTAGACAAGCTCGTTTCTCCGGTCATATGCGACCCAACTGGCGCCAGTCGCCGTTACGACATTGGTTAAGAAACGCACTGGATTGCCGCCAAATATCCCCATCACAGGGCCTCCGACGTATCCTGGTGCGGCAAAGAAAAATCTATCAATGGTCGAGTCGTAAATAGCCCCATCGCCACAACCCGACTCTTCGATGATCGAATCGATCGCCTGCGCGTTAAGGTCCCAGATCACCGTATGGGGCCGGTCCGGATTACCGCAGGCCAACAGGGCCTGGTTCGTCGCGGGGTTGATGGCCATCCCATTCGGGTAGCAAGCATCGGCAATTTCGAACCTAGCGATCAGCTTGCAGGCGGTCGGATCGATTTGGTAAAGAACGTTCTCTTTGTTGTCAGTCAAGTAGACCATTCCGTCTTTTGGATTGAAGCGAGGCTGCTCCAGTCCTCTACCCAGGCCATCGACGCGACCAACAATTAGATTGGTTGTGGCATCTATCACCGTCATAAATCCATCCAGTCGGTTCGCCGCATACAGCCTCTTGTGGATCGGGTCGTAGTCGAGGAGATCGGAGTGGCCGGTGCCACCGGTATCGATTTGGACCACGACTGTGTTGGATTTGTCCGAGCCTTCGGTGACATCGATGACGGCAACGACGCTGCCCGACACCCCAACGAATAGCTTGTCAACGTTTCGGGCGACCGTGACGCCATAGATCTTGCCCCGAATGGTGATTGTCTTGATGTACTCAGGCTTCGGGGCGGCTATGTCGAATACATCAACGCCGCCACTCCAGTTGTCGCCGGCGTAGAGAAGGTGGCGCTCGTGATCGATGTCAAGTGTGTCACAGAACTTGACCCCTGCCGCGTCCGGCAGTGTGGTGAGGCTAAGCGGTGCCGACGTGACAGAGTTCGTCACTTTTTTGGGGCCTCCTTATCGCAAAGTCGCGAGGATTGGACCGGCGTGCGCGGGACATAAATCTATAGCGACGTCGACATAGGTCGTGGTATTACATGTCAATGCCGAACGCGCCGCGGACTCAGCGACCAGCCAGTATCCCGCCATCGACGTACAACGTGGTGCCTGTAATGAAGTCGGCGTCTTCGCTTGCAAGGAAGAGAACAGCCGCGGCAACGTCTTCCGGAGTTCCAAGGCGTCCCCAAGGTACGCCATGTCTCAGCCGTTCCTCGGATGCCGGATCCTTAACCAGGTCGGCTGTGAGAGCAGTTCGAATCGGTCCCGGGCCGACCGCATTAACTCGGATCTTATACCGAGCAAGTTCAAGGGCAAGTGATTTCGTAAGTTGACGCACCCCCCCCTTGCTGGCGTCGTAGTGGATATGTCCGAGGCTGCCTTGCTCTGCCACGATAGATGAGATAAGAACGATGGCTCCGCCCTCGTGCTCCCGCATTCTGCGGGCGGCGGCCTGCGCGAAAAGGAAAGATCCTTTGAGGTTCACATCGAGGACGCGATCCCATTCGGATTCGGCAATATCCAGGGCCGCGAAGCGGCCTACCACACCCGCGCAATTGATCGCTACATCGAGTTCGCCGGCCCAATCTGCCGCCATCGCGACCAGCGCCGCCACCTGGGCGCTATTGGTGACGTCCACTTGAAACGACTTGATACGTGAATTGCCTGTCGCCATTTGCCCGACAGCATCGCCAAGTTGGTCGACATTCACGTCGGCCGCAGCTACGGTAGCGCCTTCATCAAGCATCCTCTTGGTGGTAGCTTTCCCAATTCCGCTCGCTGCCCCGGCGATCAGGACGCGCTTGCCAGACATTCTCATCGCGATTGCTGCGGACTTGTCAGACGGATTCGCGACATATGGTTACGGTCGCGAACATGACGGGTTGGTGTCCTAAGGGACCGAGAGTTTGCGTCGTTTGGGCAGAATCTCTCGTGAGTCAGCTCCGTAGCCGGCGAAGAGTACCTGCTCGGCGAATGTCACCACCTGTGCAGGTGTTAGCTTGCGATTGGATCCAACCCAGCGGTACATCCAGTTGCCAGAGCCCAAGATAACGGACACTGCGAGTTTGCTGTTGATGGGTCTGTATGCACCAGCTGCGACGCCCTCTTCGTAGGCGGCAACCAAAACTTCCTGGTGGTGCCGACGCCGGAGTCGGACCGCAGCACGATCTGCACGTGTCAGGCTAGCCTCCTCCTGCACGAAGATGCGGGAGATTAGGGGCTTGCTCGCGACGACTTCGAAGTGTCCTCGCAGCATGGCGCGAAACTTTTCAGCCGGATCCGAAGTAGTCGTTGCCGCTTCAGTGACAACGCCCTCAAGCTCGTCGAAGAAGTTCATGAAGATGGCTTTCAAGATGTCGTGCTTTCGCTCGTAGTAGTAGTAAAGAGCCTGCCTTGTGACGCCCAAGCGAACTGAGACATGCCGAAGGTTAGTACCCCGGTATCCTCGTTCAGCAAACTCTTGAGCGGCGGCGACGATAATCTCCTCGCTGATAAGCCGACCGGAAACGCCGCGGCCGTTTCGTACGAGCGCGCGGCCTGCTACCTTCTGGGTTTCGTTTCGCAGTGCGACCATTCTTCTGAACTCAGACTATTGTACCCACCCGCCATGAAATTCAGTGGTCGCATCGATCGCTTGGAGTTCAGCCAGCGAGTAACGGGACATACCTGCGGCTGCAAGTGACCGTTCGATTCGCGGGTCTGGCGCAGCCGGAACTTGCCATTTGCCAGCGACCCTTAGCGATGCGCTTGTGATTCGTCTACCCGCCGCTCACCAATGACCCTTGCGAGTGCGCTTAGCTCGATGTTCAGCTCATTTCGTGTCCGAAACTATCGAATCTTCTTCCTCACTCAAATCGTGTCATCAACGGCACATGGATGCAGAGAGTCGCGCAGTTCTGGCTGGTGCTGCACCTCACCGGAAGCGGTGTTGCTCTCGGAGTCATCAGTGCACTCCAATTCGTACCAGTGTTGCTCCTGTCGACTTGGGGCGGCCTGATTGCGGACCGCGGTGACAAGCGTCTACTTCTGGTCGGGACGCAAACAGCGTCCGGCATCCTGAGTTTCATTCTGGCAGCTGTAACGCTAAGTGGTGTTGTCCAACTTTGGATTGTATACGTCCTGGCGTTCTGCCTCGGAATGGTGAACGTCATTGACAGCCCAACGCGACAGAGTTTCGTCACGGAGATGGTCGGTGCTCCACAGGTTCCAAATGCGATCAGCCTAAACAGCGCCGTTTATACATCGGCACGAATACTAGGGCCCGCAATTGCAGGCATCGTCAGTGGTCTGGTGGGGACCGGCTGGTGCTTCCTATACAACGGATTCTCATTCTTTCCGGTTGTCGCAGGTTTGCTGTTCATGCGGCCGTCCGAACTCCACCGAACGCAACCGGCAATTCGAGTTCGCCGGCCCAATCGAGGAGGGCATGAGGTACGCGTGGTCGCACTCCGAGATCCGAGTGCCCTTACTGCTGATGCTGGTGATAGGGACCCTGGCCTACAACTTCAACGTCGTCCTACCACTGCTCGCGAGATTCACGTTCCAATCGGGCGCAGGCAGTTTCGGAGCGCTAATGTCGATGCTGGGCATTGGCGCTTTCCTCGGTGCTCTGATTTCAGCCTTTCGGTCCAAACCGACCCAAAGTCTGCTGGCGTTCGCCGCCTTCCTGTTTGGAGTATTAATGCTCGTTGCAGCCATCGCGCCGTCGTTGATGCTCGAAATGATCGTGCTATACCGGTTGGAGTCGCGATGGTGACCTGCCAAGCAGCGGCCAACTCGCTGAATCAAATGAATTCCGATGCTGCGTTGCGCGGGCGAGTCATGGCGCTGTACATCACTGCGTGGGTACCACACCCATCGGAGCACCTCTCGTCGGCTGGATCGCCCCGGAGTTCGGATCACGTTCCGGACTGGCCGTTGGGGGCGCCGCAACAGTCATTGCTGCATTAGTTGCCATCCGTGTCCTCCCCAACCGCCGCGCAACTGAAGCAGGCGTGGAGCCCGCGAGCAAGCGCTCAACTGAGACCTTGTGAGTGACTAGATTCAGGACGCATGCCTATAGCATTCACAGCGCGTCGATCCCGAGACGAAGAATCGTCAGGCCGTCCTCTATCAAACCTTCCATGGTGCCCGTAAGCTGCTGGTAAACCGGATCAGGACGCCTGCCGCTCAGGTGAAGCATCAGGTTGTAGCCCAGGATCGCAGAGTACTTGTAACAACTGAGGCCGAGGAACCAACCCACCCGTTCCACGGGTTGCCCGTACATCCTGACTAAGTCCAGCAACGACACGTCGAGACCGCCTGTCGGGTTCGGTTCGTGTTCGTACCGGCGCCGCAAGGAGGCAACCGCGAGACAGCCAAGATCCAGCAGCGGGCTGCCGATCTCGGCGATCTCCCAGTCCAGCAGTGCGGAAATCTGCCCATCCGAGAAGAGCATGTTTCCGTAGTGGTAATCACCATGAACCAGACGTGGGTTCCCGTCTTCCGGAAAGGCATCGGCGAGACGATTTCGAAGGGACTCTGCCCGTTGGCGTAACGGGTCCGGGGCTCGTTCCATCAACCAATGCCAGCGCTCAATTTCCTGAACCAGGCCGATAGCCGTCTCGTCGCCAATACCAGTCGCCTCTATTGGCAGCGAACTGATGCGGTGGAGCAGTTCTACCGCGGCTTCCGCGAGCTGTCGGTCTGAACCCTGCTCTCGTGCCTCTTCAAACGACATGCCGGTTACACGCTCCGTAAGCACAAAAGACCGGCCGCCGATCGTCGCGGTGCTATCCATAGCCAAGACTGCGGGTACTGGGATGCCGGCCTCACCCAAGGCCGCCATGATTCGGCCCTGTCGACCGATATCGGTCGGCCCGGCGATGCGGGCGTTCGGTGGCGATAGCCGCAGGACGTATCGGCCGCGCCGGAGGGCCGATTCGATCTCAAGAAGATAGGTAAATCCGGAGTGGCCGTTTCCGTACGGCTCGATGTCACCTACGTGGAGCTCGCTATCATGCCATTCAGCCCGAAGGTAGCGCTCAAAGTCAGCCAACCAATCGAACGGAATCGTGCTCATGTCCGCCTCCGGCTCTTGTCCCCGGCTTATCCAGGTGTGCTGTGACATCAACGGTTCGCCAGTTTAGAGTTTGCGCACAATGAAGCCGACGTTCGGCACCATTGCTCGGGTAGCCCTAAGACTCTAGGAGCGAGGTATCCTTTGTCCTTCACGGTCATCGTAACCGGCGACTCAACGATCAACATGCGTCTATCGGTCTGCCGCGATCCCGGCTTCCTGACCCTTGTTGAAGCGATTCGTGGCGCCGATGTCGCCTTCACGCATGTGGAGTCGACCATCCATGATTTCGAAGGTCCGGAGCTATATCCCGCCGCTGAGGGCGGATGGGTCTGGATGCGGTCACCCCGCTTTGCCGCACAGGAACTGAAGTGGATCGGGTTCAATATCGTGTCGCTCGCAAGTAACCATTCCCTGGACTATTCGTACGGTGGTCTCTACGCCACCTGGCAGGCACTTGACGAAGCCGGAATCGCGCACGCCGGCACCGGTCGAAACTTGGACGAGGCCCGAGCGCCTACCTATATCGAGACCACCGCGGGTCGAGTTGGTCTCGTTTCCATTTCGTCGTCGTTTCCGATATGGGCTCGTGCAGGCGCCCAGCGCAGGGATTTTGCCGGTCGGCCGGGCGTCAATCCACTTCGCTGGCACTACGCCGCGGATGTCAACGCGGTCGCTTCAGTGAAGAAAGCCGCCACGCTTCTCGGTTGGTGGGTGACAGTATCAGGGTCCAACGTCGTTCTAAACCCTCCCGGTATGCACAACACCGTCTATAGGTTCGTTGAGTCCAGCGAGCCGGGGATCCGGATGGTGGCAGATGAAGGTGATGTAGATGACAACCTGCGGTCCATACGCGAGGCAAAGCAAAACGCCGACCTCGTGCTAGTGCAGCTCCACAACCACGAGTGGGACATCGTTTCCAACTCAATGGCAGTCCCGGCCTCCTTCGTGCCGCCATTCGCGCACGCCGCAATCGACGCGGGTGCCGACTTATTCGTGGCCCAAGGCTCGCATGCACCTCTTCGTGGCATCGAGATCTACTGCGGACGCCCAATTTTCTACGACCCCGGTGACTTCGTTGAGACGGGCCGCACGATACCCCGCCAGCCGGCGGACTTCTACTCCAGAGTGGACTACGACCCTGCCGGACGCAACTGGAACGCGACCTTCAGCGACGGTCAGGCCGCGAAGCAAGCCGCCTATCATCCCCTAAATCCGCCAGCCGCCTACTCGAGTACTCCAGGCGTCGTCGTCCCGATATGCGAGTTTGGCGAAGGCGGCGGAGTCGAGCGACTAGAGCTGATCCCGACCACCCATCTCGCGCACCCACGGTCAGCTCTTGGCATCCCATCAGCAGCGAGCGGGAAGGATGCGCAGGCGATCCTGCGCCATGTTCAAGACCTGTCCACTCCATTTGGCACCGAGATCCGTATCGACGGGGACCTGGCCCACGTGCGGGTTGGGTAAACTTACTCGTCCAATCAGAATTCACCAAGCACTTTTTGAGGCGCAGTTCAGCAAGTCTCCCGGCATCCGAATACGCCACCTAGCCGACCGACGTCCATACCCAGTTCCTTCACCTTCTCGTCTCGGTCCATTTCATCGATCAAGGCCGCTGTGTTGTGTCGGCTCTCGAGGCCGACAACTCGACGACTGGGGTCGTCGGTGGCGAAATGCAGACGTGATCGGGGCTGGTACCAACAGCAGATAAGCAAACCCATTACGTCTTCTGAACATCGACGGATCACTGGACGCCTGGCTTTGATCCCAATAGCACTTCCCGAAACCGCGAAATCAATCAACATCGCTGGATGGAAATCTGGCGTGTACACCTGTGGTCGATGGGACATGTGGCACTTGGGAGATTGACGAAAACGAAGTGCGATGCTAAATTTTGCTTGCGAGCAAGCAAAGCCCCAGATTGCGACATAGGAGATCCCGAGTGGCGAGTCAACTCGACGATTTAACACGGGACGTTCTCGGCCCTATCCGCACAACCATGGGGCCTCCATGCACCTTCATGCAACACACGCGTGCTGTTGGCGATGCGCAGGGCTGACACGATGGCTGTCTGCCAAGGGGGGTTTGGGTCGCACACCAAGTAGATGGCCACTCGCTCCCTCGAAATGATCTCAAACGTCGCCTGCATGTTCAGCGCGGACGGCGCTCTGGATGAACCAGCGTTCACCGCTCATCTTCAACGGATGGCGGATGCGAATGTAGGTATTTTTGTTGGTAGCCCCGGATCCGGCGAGTCGAACTATCTGTCGAAGGCCGAGTTTCGCCGTACTTGCCAGATTGCCGTGGACGTTGGCCGCAACCGAGTGCCCGTCTATTCAATGACACCGGAGTTGCACGACATCGATTTAATGCTTGAGTTCGCTCAGATTGCGGCAGAGTGCGGTGTCGACCAAGTCCAACTGTTCCAGTTGATGGGCGGCCACGGAATGGTGCCGACAATCGACGAGCAAAGTAAGTACTGGCGAACTGTCCTGGGAGCAATTGACCACGCTGTCGCGATATCCATTCACGCCGTTGCCGGATATCTCGCGCCTCCAGACATCGTCGGCCAGGTTTGCCACGAACACCCGAACGTGCGCACCGTCTATATGTACGGGGCGACTCCAAAGTATCTGCTCGAAGTCCGCGACGCGACTGATAGCGAAATCAGGTTGGGCGTCCACCTCGTCCGCGCTGTGCACGATCTCGCGCTCGGGGCAACGATTGTGACCGGAACCGAACCAAATCTCATTCCTAAAACGTGCCGGGCTCTCATCGATACGTATGCGGCAGGGAATATGTTCGGCCTCGAACAATCGGCCCAGCGGATCCAACGACTCGGCGACGCGATCGCGCCTTGGGGCAAACCTAACTCGCGACAGTTGAAAATGGCTCTGCGGGTGCTTGGTCTGCCTGGCGGGACCGGGGGCGTGCGTTCCCCACTGCAGCTCCCGGCTCAATCCGAATTGGAAAGGATGGCCTCAGCTCTGGAACAAATTGGAGTTCGGGACTGGGAGGGATGGCCGGCTGCGACAAGCTGAACCGAACCTAGTGCGACGACTTGGAGTTCTGTCCACGCCTGGAACCGCTTAGCGGGAGCGATCGAGGTGGTCTGAATTGGGAGTCCTTGACGGCAAGACAGCGCTGATCACCGGGGGCGGACGGGGCATCGGGCGGGCGATTGCGATTGCATTTGCCGCGCACGGAGCTCGTGTCGCTGTGGCAGCCCGAACTCAAGACGAGATTGCCAGCGTGGCTGCCCAATGTGGTAACGGAGCCATCGCAATCCAATTGGACGTCACCGATCGGAATCGATGCCTCGAAGTTGTGGCTCAATGCGAGGCCCAATGGGGACACATCGACATACTCGTTAATAACGCTGGTATTGCTACGTCTCACAAATTCACTGACATCGATCCATCCACTTGGCGGCGCACATTCGAGGTCGACGTCGACGGTGCCTTCTTCCTGGTCCAGGCAGCAATCCCACTAATGTTGGCGCGCAAGTCAGGTCGCGTTATTGCGATTGCCTCGATCGCCAGCAAGATTGGCGGTGCGTATCTAGCCCATTACGGTGCGGCAAAGCACGCGCTGCTTGGCCTGATGCGCTCCTTGGCGAGCGAGTACGCGCCCAGTGGCGTCACTTTCAACTGCGTGTGCCCCGGGTTTGTTGACACTGCGATTAGCGAAGCTGCCATCGTAAACATCATGACCAAGACGGGTCGCAGTCGACAGGAGGCGACTAAGGCTTTGCTCACGCCTCAGGGGAGGCTCGTCGATCCTGCGGAGGTGGCCGCCATCTGCGTTTTCCTTGCTTCAGATGTAAGCCACGGCGTCAACGGCCAAGCCATCAATGTCGACGGAGGCCAAGTTCAATCGTAAGACAGTCATCGCAATTCGCGAGATCGCATGCGGCACCAGTCACATTGCGACCATTGTCTACGAGAAAGCGTAGGAGGACGCAACCTCCCTGTAGAGGATGGCGAACTCATTATCACAAGCCGGAGGAAGTGATCAACCACCGCACTCATATGACCGGACGCAGGCATAACGACGGGGTCCGAGTACTAGTGGCTATCTCTCATCAGCAGCAACGGACGACGGAGCCGAGCTGGCCGGCAGGCTTAAGGATGTTGCGAGGAACGCGTTTAGCTGGGGAGGGCTACTTCTCGACGGCTAAAGGGCGTGTCCACGATTAAATGACGAGGCCCAAGGTCGAGCTAGGAGGTCACGATGATAGGTGAAGTCCGATCGCCACTTCTTACGACTGCCGACCTAACAGCAGGAGTTGAGTTCTATTCTTTAGCATTCGATCTCAAACTGAAGTATCGAGACGGTGATGGCTGGGCCGTGCTGACCGACGGTCAGCGGGAATTGTCGTTAGCCTCCAGGCCAATAACGGCGGGCGCAGATCCAATAGCACTTATGGTGAAAGTCGTCGACCTTGACGTGGCAGTGAGGAAGCTTGAGGCATTAGGTGCGAGAAGGTCCGGCGAAGTTCAAATAGGCAACCACGAGGTCCGCCAACTGATGCATGACCCCTCCGGGAACCCGTTGCTGCTCTATGGACAACATCCATCGGATTTAAGTAATGAGCGGCCGGCCATTTGAAACGCTTGCTGGTCGCACACGGACGGTAATGATTAGCGGTTGTTCGGCGTAGCAAGCACATGCGTCGGAGGATGAACGCTGCGGACTGCCAGATACCGCAGTTTCATAGAAATGTGGCGGGCCGACGGACGAGTTAGCCGGCGGTCAGCTAAAGGTGTGCATATTCCACTAACAAACTGGCCACATCGAACCGAGGACGGCCGACTGTGTATGGTCAGCCCCGCTGCGGCGTATGGGCGACGAGGAAGTCTGCGACTCGCTGTAAGGTGCTGGCACGGTGCTCATCGCCGCCCCAGGGTGTGAGTAGCACCGCATCGGGAGCCAGGGTCACGATCTCCTCTGCAACAGCGTGGGGGTGGAAATCATCGCTGCCGGGCATCACCAAAAGTGGTGTCTTGCAAGACCGGATGAATGCTCGGTCAACGGTGAAAACGAAGTCTCCGGAAAACATGCGTTCTCGGAACGAAGCTGCTGAGGCGCCGGCAAGCTCGGAGTGCGTACTTCGCATGTCATCCACCCATTCGTCGAACATGCCGTGGAATTTTGGCCGGTTGTTCTCATTTAGACCGATTGGACTTTGGAGGACCGCGGCGGTTATGCGACCAGGGGCATCGTGACACAGCCCGAGAGCATAGGAGCATCCGATGCATCCGCCCATAAGGTGAAAGCGTTCGTGACCGAGGTGGTCCATTAGGCCCAGCTGATCTTGGAGGAAAACGTGCCAGCCATCCTCTGAAGAGATCGGTGCCGCCGAGGACCCGGCGTTACGTTGATCCATCCCGATCACCTCGAAGCGGTCGCTCAGATCTTCAAGCGGGTCAATCCACGGTGGTCGTGGTCTGCCCGGCGGTTGGCTCCACCAAATCGCCGCTGATCGCATCCCGCCAGGCGCAAGCAGAAGTAGGGGATGACCTGTGCCCCGAACTTTGTAGCTGATCGTCGCCGAACCGCGTTTGAAGACGGGCATCGAGTCGAATGTTAGCGCGAGGATCGACCTTACCTTGCTTCAACCGGTGAAGCGCGCAAATTAGGAGTGACCCTGCCTGCGGGGCGTATTGCGTCACTGACAAGTAAATGGGCCACTGCGTCATTTCGAGCCCACGCAATGGGGCCTCCACCATGCACCGCCCAGAGTATGCACTCTGGTCCCAAAGCCCAAAACCCAAGAGGAGGCTCGTAGTTATGGGGCTCGCTGGACAAGATCCAAAAG
>Ga0207058_1020_pt2 | contig 35905 bp, 37 predicted proteins | sample Alteio_BWMinCont_34_FD_153271 | JGI IMG/M metagenome (GOLD analysis project Ga0207058, IMG submission 153271) | Enriched cells from forest soil in Barre Woods Harvard Forest LTER site, Petersham, Massachusetts, United States -... | ecosystem: Environmental > Terrestrial > Soil > Temperate forest >...
GTTCGGTCTGCCTTTGCTAGTTGAAGGATGATTTCGAAAGTTTTCCGGAGGCTGATCCTTCGACAAGCTCAGGATGACTAATGCTAAATGTGAGAATTTCGCAGGAGTCTCCGTTGAGGCTGCTGATTGGTCATCTCCGCCCATCGATCAATTCCCAAAATTCCGGCGCCTTCTGCAGCATCTCGTCCTCGCCCAAGGGCAGCTTCGTGCGGAAGAAAAAGTCCTTCAACGTATTCTTGTGCAGTACGCGATGGATGAGCAAGCCCGCCTCTGTCCGCTCAAAATAAATCCGGTATTCTTTCGTCCGATAGCGGTACAAATTGCGCTTTTCGCGATGGAGCTTTCCGAATTTCTCCGGATCGGCCTTATCAAGATCCTCGGGCAGGAAGTTGAATTCGCTCAGGATTTGCAACTGGAGCAACTTGGGAAGTTGGGCCAGTTCGACGGCGCTGCAGAAATCATTAGCCACAAAAGAACGCAAAGAACACAGAGAGGATTAAGAAAAAATTAAAGCAGGGGAAAAGAAGTCCGTTCCCCCTTTGTGCTCTTTGCGTTCTTTCGTGGCCAATCTTCCGCTAGTTCCCAGCATCGCTCTTTCAATGCTCGCCGTAAAGCAGGTAAGGGCGTCTCGCTTCCCGAAAGGCGGCCAGTCCGGACTGCCATGACGTGATGATTTGATCGGGGGTTTCGCCCTTTTGCAGCGCAAGCCGCAGCGCATCGGTACCGGCAACATGGTCAAAGGCGCTCGGCCCCGAATCGCCATCCGCCGAGGTCTCGAACATTTTCACGCCGGGTGCATGGTAAGTTGAATAAAGAATCTGCACCGCAAGATTACACAGGTTCACCTTGTCCCGGTCCGTGAAATAAATCTGGGTGCCGTTGATGATCTGCCCCTTGAAGACCTGGTAAAACGGCTTGAAGGTCACCGGTTGAAAGAGCGTGCCGGGAATCTGCAGCCGCGTGAATTGATCGGTCATCGTAAATGAGTTGAAGCTGGAGTGCCCGAAGACAGCAAACGGCAGCGTGTACCCGACGCCATTGCAAACCCCGCCCGCTTCGCCGAGAAATCCCGTCGCCACATAGTCGAGCGCCGTTTCCGAAGTGGGAATGTGTGGCGAGGTCGGAACCCAGACCAGCCCCGTGTCCTCCCAATACATCGAGCGCGACCAACCCACCATCGGCACGATGGTGAGCTGTGGCGCTTTTTTGATCCAGCCCTTCGATTGCGCGATCATCGAGGCCAGTTCGCCGGGCGTGAGGCCATACACGTAAGGAATATTCCACTCGCAGGTGAACGAGCGAAATTGCGGATCAAGCATCATCCCCTCGACCCGGTTCCCATTCAGCGGATTGGGTCGATCCAACACATAAAACTTGATGCCCGCCTCTCCCGCCGCCTCCATCGCGAGGCCCAGCGTGCTGATGAACGTGTAGCTCCTGCAGCCGATGTCCTGGATATCATAGACGAGAACATCGATCCCCTTGAGCATCTCCGGAGTCGGCTTATTGGTCGGGCCGTAGAGCGAATAAACCGGCAGTCCGGTATGCGCGTCGATGGAGGAAGGCACGTAGGCTCCCGCCCAATCGGAGCCGTAAACGCCATGCTCCGGACCGAACAGCGCGACGAGTTTGACTCCCGGCGCGCGCCGCAAAATATCGACGGTGCTTACTCCGTGGGAATCGATACCGGTCGCATTCGTGATGAGGCCGACACGCAGGCCCTTGAGTTGATCGAACTGATGCTCCTCCAACACGTCGATGCCCAGCTTGATGTTGGCCGCATGCAGCAACGGTGCCGCGATCAGCAACCACGCGAAAAGAAAGGCCGTGCGGAAAAAAGTCATGTGCCTGCTCTGGATATAGGAGGTGGGTCGGAGGCGGTCAAGAGTCACCGCCGATCTCCGCGCTACGCGGGCACTTACACAAGATGTAAAATAAACTTTGAAACACGAAGCCCCCCTAAACGTCTTAATAAGTGAGGTAACTATTATGAAAAAGCTCTTGTTAGTGTTGGCCCTGCTTGCCGCAGTAACGTTTTCCAGTACGGCCCAGGCGGGGGTTGTTGTCGGCGTTGGTATAGGCGGACCCGGGTACTACCCGTATTACCCTTACTATCAGTATCCTTATTATTATGGCTATGGCCCATCCATCTATTTTGGACCCGGCTACTATCCTTGGTGGAACGGCTATTGGGGTGGCGGATATTATCGTGGCTACGGCTATTATAACCGCGGTTACTATGGCCACGGTGGATACATTGGCCATGGTGGAAACTGGGGTTACAACGGTCACGCTAGCAATTATGCCGGTGGCGGTCACGGCGGCGGCGGCTGGAGCGGCGGCGGCCATGGTGGGGGTCATGGCGGTGGTGGCGGCGGACACCACTAAAACCTGCAGGGCGCCAACGCGCTTAACTTAAAAAGGAAAACCCGGTTTGGATTTAATCCAAACCGGGTTTTTATCTTCCAATTGGGCGGGGCGAAATTAGAGGGAAAAACTTCCCCAGTAATTCAACTTCGGTTCCTTGGCTTTACGGCGACGTTTTTCGCTGGGCTTTTCGTAATTGCGACGGGTGCGCGCTTCGCGCAACGTGCCTTCACGATCAAGCTTCTTCTTCAGGCGACGTAGCGCCTTATCAACGGACTCACCTTTTTTTAATCGTACTTCACTCAACGTAATTCACCTCGATCCCATTTAAATTTAGTCCGAGAGACGGTGCTCTGCGGACGTTTAGTGTACTGGTCGGGCGGCCCAAGTGTCAAAGAAATGAGTTAATTTGTTGATAATCAGTCGCTTGTAGGCTGTTTTGGAGCCTCTCCGGGTGTCTGCGCGCCCAATTCATGGATGAGAAAACCCCAAATATCGGTGCCTTTGGCGATTCTTTTTATCACCTGATCAGCCCCGCCGTGACCGCCCTGCGTCTCCACGCGGAGCAAAATTGGATTCGGACTGCTCGTCGCAGCTTGCAACGCGGCGACCATTTTGCACGCATGCATGGGCGCGACACGATCATCATCCGTGTCGGTCCAAAACAGAACGGACGGATACGCTGTGTTGGCCACAACATGATGATACGGCGAGTAGGCCAGCAGCGCTTTGAATTGCGCGGCATTTTCCGGCGAACCATATTCGGTCGTCCATGTCTTGCCGCTGCTGAATTGAGAATAGCGAATCATGTCGAGCAAAGGCACTTCGCAGATCACCGCGCGAAAGAGATCCGGCCGCTGTGTTATCATGGCGCCCGCGAGCAACCCGCCGTTGGAACCACCGCGAAATGCAAGACGCTGCGGGCTGGTGTAGCCTTGGCTGACCAGAAACTCCGCCGCCGCGATGCAATCATCAAAGACATTCTGCTTCTTCAACAGCATCCCGTCTTGGTGCCATTGCTCGCCGAATTCGCCGCCACCGCGCAGATTCACCAGCGCGAAACCGCCACCAGCTTCCAACCACGGATAATAATCGGCGGAAAAACGAGGCATCTCACTTATCCCAAAGCCGCCATACCCGGTCAGGAGAAACGGCGTGCTGCCATCGAGCAGAATGTCTTTGCGATGCACGATGAACATCGGAATCGAAGTTCCATCCTTTGATGGGAAGAATTTCTGCTCCACGATATAAGGCGAGGGATCGACCGGGACTTCGATTTTGGCCCAAAGCGTCTGGTCCGCATTGGCAACGCTCGTCTTGAAAATTTCAGGCGGGGTCGTGAAATTGACGAAGCTATAATAAAGCTCGTCGTGGTCGGGCTCGCCGGACATCTCGCCCACGCTGCCGAGACCGGGCAGGTCCAGTTCCCGGATCGACGCACCGTCCAGCTCGCGAATCTCCACCTTGCTGGTCACCTTTTCCATTTCATCCAGTACCAGGCGATTGCCCACCACCGAGATGCCCTTAAGCACGATCGAGGATGATTCGGGAACGATTTCATGCCAGTTGATGCGGCCCGGATCGTTCAGGTCGACCGAGAAAACGCGATAGTGGGGCGCGTCTTCGTTGGTCCAGATGTAGGCCTGACCTTTCCAGGGAAAAAGCGAATACAAGAAAGGCTTTCCCACCACAATCGGCTTCCACTTGTCAGCCAGCGCGGCGGTCGGCTGGCCCTTCAACGACTGATAGTAGATGTCCATCTTGTCCCACCCATTTTGCTGCTCGAAGAAAATCCACTTTCCATCGCGGGAAAAGTAGGCGTCGATGAACTTGGTCGGATCGCCCGTTTTGGCATGAATCACCGGATCATTTTTGGCGTCGGTTCCCAGCTTATGATAGCGAACTTCAGCCAGGCCCAGTCGGTCCTCCAGATGCGCCGGATCGGCGGGAGGGAGATAGGTGTAAACAAACCCCGAGCCATCGGGCATCCACGAAGGCTCGGCATACTTCGCGCCCTCGATCACCTCGCCGGGCAAATCCTTGCCGCTCGCCACGTTCTTCACGTAGAGGGTCGCCTCGTCGGCGTTGTTCGGCTTCAGGGTGTAGGCCAGAAGTTTGCCGTCGAGCGAGGGCACCCATTCACCCAACGCCGCATTGTTCGTGGCAATAAACGGGTTAGGATCGAGCAACACATGCTCCGCGTTCGGATCGGCCACGGGTCGCCAGTAGAGCACTGCTTTCTCTTCGGTCGCCCTGCGCTTCATGTAGAAGAATCGGTCGCCCGCGCGCTCAGGTGCCGTGATCGTATCAATATAGAGAAGCTCGTGATAACGCTTCTCCAGCGCTTCACGACCGGGCAATGCATCAAGATAGCTTCGTGTCAGTTGATTCTGAACCTTGAGCCACGCCTGCACTTCCGGCGATTTGCCGTTCTCCAACCAGCGATAGGGATCCGGAACTTTAACGCCGAAGTAGGTATCGAAAGCGTCCACTTTTCGCGTGGCGGGATAAGTCAGCGGCAGGGTGGGCATGGATGTGGTCGCGGCGGGTTTGGTGTGCGACTTGATCGTGGTGGTGAAAATCGCCGCTGCAAGCAGCATAAAAATAACACCAAATAAAAGCGTCCCCATGAATGAAGCACGAGGTTCCTCCGGTGACGTATGAGCAACTTGAGGAGGCGTGGAAGGATTGCTCATACCAGCGAAATTACGTTTCCGCAGCACGGCGACAAGCTCCGACTTGCTCCGATGGTAGCCGTTGCACTCCGTGCGACGGCTCGTATCAACTAAAGCGTCATCCGCGCCATCGCAATCGTCTGCTTCAAGCGCGGCCCCACCGCCATGAAGAGCCAGTCGTGGCCATTTTCGTGAAAGAGACAGGCATCGGACACACGCCGCTTGTCCTCGGAGAAAGCCTCTCTTCCATAGAAAACACCCAGGTGATTTTCCTGGGAGAAATCGGAACCCACCTCCGCAAAATAAAGTTCCGAGGTGACATGGCTGAGATCGGGCGGCGTCTTGTCCCCGTGAAAGATGACGTAATTTTTTCCCTGCCACGGAAAATACCAAGGGCCGCCAACTTGCGTGACGTCCGTGCCCGACGGCGGACTGATGAGCGGTTTGCGCTGGGCCTCGAACGTGAGCCCATCGCGCGACCACGCCACATAAATCCGTCGCGTGCCTTCATTGTTGCCCATGAAAAGCATTACATAGCGCGTCCCCATGGGCCCCGAATCGCAGGGAAACACTCGCGCATAAGAAGCCTCCGAAATTTTGTCATACATGGCGGTCGTCACGACGACTCCATGATAATCAAAGTGAATGCCGTCAACGGATGTCGCCACTCGCGTCGTATCGTTTTCACCGTGAAAATAGAGATAAAATTTCTCGGCTTCCTCCACCCAGATCATATGCGGGCTCGACACATGGGAGACCTCGTAATGCGGCGTCCATTCCCGGGCGATCAGCGGGTTCTTGTCGTATTCAGTCCATGGCCCTTCCAGCGCATCCGCATAGGCGAGGCAGATTCCGCCCGGCGCATCGTGGGGCGCGTAGTACATGTAATGTTTTCCCAAGGGGCGATCGACGAGGCCCTCCATGCAAATCACGCTGGGAAAAATCAGGTCGTCATGCGGATTGTAGCGAAGTTTTTCAAGCGCGAGAACGATGCTGGGCGTGGAGAAAACAGGTTTCGACGTGGACATGGGTATGAAAACGAATGGATTGAACGTAAGGATATCTCAACAAAAGTCTCTTTTAGCAATCCGTCATCCTGAGCTTGTCGAAGGATCGGCTTCCGATGCGCTTTCGCGATTATAAGTTAACTGCTAATGGAGATAATCGCCGGAAGCTGATCCTTCGACAGGCTCATACAAGGATGACGGAGTTTTTGGATAGAGTCTTTTCGTAATTTCTAAGTCTGCGAAGAAGCCAACAACTTCAGCAAATCACCGCGTAAATTCGGCACCTTGTGATGCAGCGCATGAAACGCGCGCGGCAAATCATGATCGGCCCGCGCAATGCCCGCCAGTTCGAGGATGCGATTCTCGAACCGCTCCATCGCCCGCCAGGAAATATCCGTTTCGCACAGATACGTCAGCGCCTTGCCAAAAAGATCATACTCCCCCGGCACCGGCGTGCCCGACTCGGTAATCGTTTCAATCAGCGCCGCGAAATACTGGGCAGCCAGCAGGTTCGCATAAGAGCGCCGCAAACCAAGGTGCGCTTCGATCAATTTGATCTCGCGCAGTGTATGAATATCGCCACTCCGCGATGGTTGATACTGCAAATCGACGAGATAGAAGAGATCGATCAAGCCCGCGAACGTACCTTTGGGACGCGTCGCTCCCTTCGCCATCACGGTCAGTCGTCCCGCCTCCCGGCACAGGCATCGCACAATGAGACTCGTATTACCAAAAGGCATGCGCGCGACAATAAAGCCCCGGACAGTTTGCGGTTCAGCCATGGAGAGAAACTAATTTAACAGGAAAACATGAAGACATGAAATACATGAATGGGAAGGGGCAACTGCTTAACTCTTCTCCAAAACTTTCACCCTTCCTTTCATGTATTTCATGTTTTCCTGTTAAAAAACTCCGCTTCCTGCGGGAAATACAAAAAAGGCATGACCCGCGAACGAGTCATGCCTTTTTGTGAAGCGATACCGGAACTTAGGCCGGTGTCGCGACCACTTCTTCCGACGCTTGCAGCGCCTTCGTCCAGCTTCCGAAGAAGCGGGCCTTGCAGGCTGCCGCGAACAGCGCCGCATGCTGATGGCGAATTTCGCCACTGCGCAAATCGGCTCCGGCGGCGCGAAGCTCACGAATCTCAGAGAGAATCAGCTCACGCGTCCAACGGCGACGGCGACGGATCGCGCTGTAATCAATACCCGCACGCTCAACAGCCGCACCCCAGTTGCCGAACCGGCGACGTGCCGTGGCAATGAGAGGATTGGAGGTCTCGTCCATCTTCTTGGAGCTGAGATCGGCGCCTTCCTGCTTCAGGCGGCGAATCTCCGTCAGGATCGAGTTATCATCCCAAGAGCGATACCGATAGATCTCTTCCGGAGCCAGCCCGGAAGCAGTCAGCGCGTCTTTCCATGAACCAAAGTGGTTCGGGCGGATCGAGGCGTACACCATCGGTGCGTACTTGCTCAGCATCATTGAGCGGAAGGAAAGATCGACGCCGTCCTTCTCAAGGCGTTGGATCGTTTCAATGATCCGTTCCTTGGACCAGTCGCGGTATTTCCGGACGGAATCGTAGGGGATGCCGGCGGCCTCGATGGCCGAGCGCCAGGTGCCGAAGTAGCGGATGCCGGCAGCCAGGAGTTCCTGGTAATTCTGCCTCATATAGTGGGAATAGAGAGGCTTGCCCGCCTCATGCCAGGAGCGAACCTCCTCGGTGACAAGCTGCTCATTCCAATTTTTGTTGCGTTGGGTATTCATAATATTATTAGTTTTCTTACTACATAGGCGATTTTCGTGCCAACAGCAACAATAACCACATTACAGGAATGTTACCCTCTTGTCACAATAAGGTAACCTAATGTTAATATTGTAGGATTTCTTGCGTATAGGGTTGCTATTACTGGCCTTTATGATGCAAGAGACACCAAAAGTGTCCTAATTTTCAATGGGGTAAGCAGGCTCATGCACTCCACCGGCGTATCCCGCCAACAGGTCCGTTTTAGACAGGGAGAACAAAACAGCGCATGGGTATGGATAAGAACGCGCGCTCCCGATGGCTTCGTCTTCCGCCAGTCCGTCGCGCCGAAAAGCACGAGCACGGGCCGACCCAGGGCTCCCGCAATATGGGCAGGACCCGAATCAGGACTAAGCACGCTCTTCGCCCGGTCCAGCACCGTAACCAGCGAGCCCAACGCCAGTTTCCCTCGGAGATCCACCAGTCGTCCCGGCGCATCCAGCGGAAACCAAGGGCCCTCGCCCACGACGACAAACTTCGCCTCCGGCATCGAATCGACCAGCTCCTGATAATAACGCCACGGCCAGAGCTTGGTCCGCCACTTCGAATAGGGATGCAGGACGATATAGGGGCCCAGGTCGGTCAAGGCCTCTGGCAACGGCGCGCGCGCTTTGAGCTGAAAATCGAGTGGCTGCACCGGGATATCAAGATGCTCCAGGCAGGTGAGGTAACGTTCCGCCGCCGAAATAGCCGTATCGGCCACAAATTCATTATAGGCGGCTCGCGAACCCTCGCGGGCCGAGGCCAACCCGATCCGTCGCGGGCTATTCGCCGCCCAAGTCATCAACGCGCTACGGAAAAGCCCCTGCAAATCGATTGTGATATCATACTTCTCCGCCCGCAACCGTTTTCCCCAGCGCCAAATCTCCGGGATCCGCGCCGGTGAAGTCCACCGCTTCCGCGGATAAAGGATCACCTTCCGCAAACACGGATGCCCCTCCAAAATCTCCTTGAACGTATCCGTCACGACCCAATCGATCTTCGCCGCCGGAAAACGCCGCTTCAGCCCCGTCAGCACAGGCAACGCCTGGACGATATCGCCCAATCCGCTCGGTTTGATGATAAGGATTTTCATCATGAAAAAAGATTAGCCGCAAAAGAACGCAGAGAGCGCAAAGATGTTGAGAATAAAAACGGGCTCTTCATAGAGGCCTTTCTATGCGCTCTTTGTGTTCTCTTGTGGCCAATTCGCCTTTTTCTTCAGACTTGATTCTAATCGGCAAGCGCGGGCGTCAGTGGCTGCGGCGCTGTAATCCCCAATCCCAATTCACTCAGCAGCGACCGGTCCGCATCAACGCCGGGATTCGCCGCCGTCAGCAACTTATCTCCGTAGAAAATCGAATTGGCCCCGGCGAAGAAGCAAAGCGCCTGGCCCTCGCGCGAAAGCCGGGTGCGGCCTGCGGAGAGGCGAACGCGCGCCTTCGGGATCGCAATGCGCGTCGTTGCAATCAACCGCACCAGCTGAAAAATATCGACCGGCGGCTGGCCATCCAGCGGTGTCCCCGCCATCGGCATCAGACAATTAATCGGCACACTCTCCGGCGCGGGATCAAATCCACAAAGCACCTCCAGCATCTTCAACCGATCCAGCTCCGTCTCCCCCATCCCAATAATCCCGCCGCAACAAACCGACATCCCCGAAGCCTGTACCGCCTGAATCGTGTTAAGCCGGTCCTGAAACGTATGGGTCGTGACGATATTCGGATAAAACTCCGGACTCGTATCGAGATTATGATTATAAGCCGTCACCCCCGCCGTGCGCAGCTGCCGCGCGGCCTCCGGCGTCAATTGCCCCAGCGTCACGCAAACCTCCATGCCCAGCTTGCTCACCTCGCGCACCGTTTCCAGCACCGAGGCAAACTTCGGATCATTCTCCGTGATCCCCTTCCAAGCCGCCCCCATGCAAAAGCGCGTGCTTCCGTTGGCCCGCGCCCGCTCCGCCGTCGCCAAAATCTGGGGCAGCGGCAGCAGCGATTCCTTCGCCAGGCCGGTATCGTAATGGGCACTCTGCGCGCAATAAGAACAATCTTCGCTGCACCCGCCCGTCTTGATGCTCATTAACGTGCAAAGCTGCACCTCATTCTCCGCCCAATGCGCGCGATAAACCTCCCGCGCCTGCGAAATCAGGTCGAAAAACGGCTGGTCATAAAGGGCGCGGAGGCCAGGCAAATCATATCGCGTCATGGTGAAGGTGTTACCCTAGCGTGAAAGGGTACGGTACGGCAAGCGGAGAGGGCAATAGGACTTTGCCCGCTAGATCAAAGCGCCGCCGCTTGTAGAGAACATGCGCAACCGGCAAAGAACTAGCGCACTTTTCCCCTAAGAAATTCCAGGTACCGGTTGTTCTTTCGGAGCTAAACGCAGTACCTTCATAAGAGGATTCATCCTAATTTCCATCGATTTCGGAGAAACTTCCAATCGCTTAGCCATGGCTTGTGGGCTAGTAATATTTTCATTTTCGCGCAGGTGAATTATCGATTCGGCTGGCATCAAAAGATTGGCAGCAAATCTATTCGCTTCGGTTTCTTCTTTCACACCAATATTGGGATTGCCGGTTTTGCCATCTGCGCGATAAGCAGAGTTATCAGTTATCTCGTTACCGATCAAATGCCGATGCAAAATGAAGTGTCCTAATTCATGGGCGATTGTAAACCGCTGACGAGTTTCAGCATCTCTGGCGTTTACGCCGATCATGAACTTATCGCCATTCCATCTTTTAATCTGGCCGGATACATTACCCTCAAAATCAATTCTTTTGACAGGAATCCCCAATGCCATAGCAAGTCCTTCAACATCGACTGGAACTTGTCGTCTGAAGTGTTCAATGATTTCGAGGGTATTTGAGATATCTTGCATCCTATTCCTGTGCTCCAGCTATTCGATTAGCGTCCGGCGGAGGAACATCCGACCCTAAGTTACCACTATTTGTGAGTATTGCCGCGATTTTTTCCTGAGCAGCCTTACTAGCTACGGAGTTGGCAATATCGGTGGCAATTTTAGTCGCAACTTCCTCTGCGGTTTTCCTTGCGGTTTCCTGTGCTTTGGTTTTTACGTCAATATAAGCAAACACCCCGCCGATGGCTAAGAGAATTGGTACGATAGCAAATAGCGCCGTGGCAAGCGTTAACGTTACAACAATTTCGGTCGGCCAATCAATACCCCACATGTTGGGATAAACTGGGTATGCAATCGGAATGGGATTCTTATCGTCAACGAATTGAATCTCATTGGCTTAAAAGAAGTCGATCAGAATAGCAAATTCAAATTAGGGGAATTACATACCTATTTACCCTAAAAACGACCAGTCCGAGGCGACTTGACCTTTTACCATTTTGCGCACACCATCCTTTAACCGCTCTCGCAGACACCAAACTGCCACCGCACACATGCCTCACAGGATTCCTAAGCTAGCCGCTGCGGTACGCGACAAATACGACGCCGACATTCTTCTTTACGTCGGGCCAATTGCTCGTCCCAAAGATGACTTTTTAATCGACGAATGCGTTAAAAAGAAAAGGCGTAAAAACGTACTTCTCTGTATTTCAACTTATGGTGGTGATGCCCATGCCGCCTACCGCATTGCCAGAACACTTCAGCGTTATTACGGCAAGGGTCACGACCATGCAAAAGGCGATGGGAAAGTGTATGCCTTTGTAAATTGTGTATGCTGGAGTGCTGGTACGTTACTCGTCATGGGGGCCGATGAATTAATTTTATCGGATCACGCCGAACTCGGCCCAATCGACGTGCAGTTGAAAAAGACAGAGGAGGTCGGAGAAATTGTCAGCGGATTGACGCCTATCCAAGCGTTGGAATACTTGCAAGGCCAGAGTCGAGATATGTTCGTGAGTTTGTTTAACTCCATGCGCTTTGGTGGCGGCTTTTCTACTGCTGCTGCCTCTAAGATAGCCTCTGATTTGGCATCTGGCATGCTTGGAAAGCTGTACGAACAGATTGACCCATTACGAGTAGCCGAGATTTACAGATTTTTGAACATCGCTGAACATTATGGCCAGAGGATTGGACGAAATCTTAAGCCTGGTGCCTTACAAAAACTCCTTTATCAATATCCTGCTCACAACTGCGTCATTGATGCCGGAGAAGCAAAGACCCTTTTTGAAACCGTTTCCGAGCCTACCTCGGAACTTGATGAGTTAGGGGTGATACTAAAACAACAGACCCACGCCTACCTCACTGGGAATGATGCCCGAGTGTGCTATCTTGAAGAAGATGAAGTTAAAACGCCAACGCCAACGACCAATGAAAAGCCTAAACACAAAAACGGCAAGACTGACCCCGCAGAAGCCAAGTCTTCGGCTGCGACCGAGCCTCAGGCCAAAGCCTCTGTTCGCGGGCGGTAGTCCGACAGAGGAAAGCACTCCTCGGGTTTATACCGCCGATGATGCGGAGGTTGAGCAGCGTAATGCACAGAATTTCCTGAGATTCCTCTACGGTCATTAATCTTCATTTTGGTACTTGACTACCCTAAAAATATAGGGTAATCTCCTACCAGAATGAAAAACGCTTTTGAGTTCAAGACCCTCACCGAGTTTACGGATTACTTCAAAGATGAAGAAACGTGCGTGAAGCACTTCGTATCTGTCCGGTTCGCCAACGGTGAGTATTGCCCGCATTGCGGACACACTGAGATTTACACTTTCAAGAATGGAAAGCGGTATCGTTGCGCAAAGTGCAAGGAAGACTTTACTATCAAAACCGGAACCGTCTTTGGCGAATCCAAACTCCCTCTAAGGAAGTGGTTCATGGCGATTTATCTGCTAGTCAACACCAGCAAGGGCATTTCCTCTGTCCAGCTAGCCAAGCATGTTGGTGTCACTCAGAAGACAGGTTGGTTCATGGATCATCGAATCCGCAAAGCGATGCAGCAAAATGGAGGTCAACTTTTCGGGAAGGTCGAGGCCGACGAAACTTTCATCGGTGGCCTATCCAAGAATATGCACAAGAAAAAGCGTCTCGCGGCCATCAAGGGAACGGGCGGCACGGGCAAGTCGGCAGTGTTTGGCTTGAAGAGTCGTGATGGCGAAGTGCGGGCGCAAGTCGTGAAGTCTGTCGGTTCCGTTGACCTTCACCCCGCCATTAAACAACACGTGGCCGCTGGTTCTGTGCTCTATACCGATCAATGGGTAGCCTATCGCGGACTACGCGAGTACAAGCGGAGAATGGTCAACCACGGCGCAAAAGAGTACGTTTGCGGTGATTGTCACACCAACGGTATCGAATCGTTCTGGGCCTTGTTTAAGCGCGGTTATCACGGCATCTATCACCAGATGTCCAAGAAACACCTACAACGGTACGTCAATGAGTTTGCTTTTCGGATGAATCGCAGCCAAGAATCGATGCAGTCGAAATTTTCGGAACTGGTGGACAGGATGTCCAAGGGCACAAGTATGTCTTACCAAGAGCTAATCGCATGAGTAGGCCACAAAAAATCCACAAGCCACTGAAAGCAAATTTCAGCGATGTTTTATGGACTATATCCTTGGGGGAAGGCAACGGAAAGAAAACCGCGCGTGCGCTAAAGGCACGCAAAGAGGACGCTGCTACTGAGAAGCCAAAAAAGTGACGGTTGCGCCGAGTCCATGGTCTTCTATCTTGGAAGATGGCCGACATTTATTTAGAGGTAAAGGGGGACGGAAGTGCTTTCAGTCCCAAAACAGCGCATATCATTTTAGGCGATCATGGACGAAGTGAGTCAGGCGATATTCATCTTTCAGCAAGATGCATGTCACCTCTTGAAGTTGAGCAGGATGTTGCGCGATTGAAAAAGAAGTTGGATAAATTGGTTGTTCAGGCGAGGCGCGATTTCAAAATCTAGGGTAAACAGGTATGTAATTCCCCAAATTAGGACACAAAATTAGACAACGGCCAAGAGGGTCACAACTCAATTCATACGGACGACTTCAAATCAGAAATCAAAGAAAATCCTCCTAGCGCTGCCAATAAAACCTGATAAGAGATGGTGCCCCACTAAAATTCCCCAAAATAAAGCTTGTACGTTTGTATAATAACGTCTAACAACATCCCACTATGGCAGCTAAAACCGAGGCGAAAACTGAAACGAAACCCGAAAACAAGGTGCAGGCCGCACGGGATAAAAATCTCGAACTGGCCCTGCAGGCCATCGCCAAGGAATACGGCGAGGGTTCCATCATGCGCCTCGGCGACGCCCACTCCAAGCTGACCATTGAAGCCATCCCGACCGGCAATATCGCGATCGACACGGCGCTCGGCGTCGGTGGCTTCCCTCGCGGTCGCATCATTGAAATTTTCGGACCTGAATCGTCCGGTAAAACGACGCTCACCCTGACCGTCATCGCCCAGGCGCAGAAGTTGGGCGGCGTGGCGGCCTTCATCGACGTCGAACATGCGCTCGATCCCGTTTACGCCCGCAAACTCGGCGTGAACATGAACGAACTTCTCGTCTCTCAACCCGATTCCGGTGAAGAAGCCCTCACCATCGCGGAAACGCTGATCAAGTCGAACGCCGTTGACGTCGTCGTTCTCGATTCCGTCGCCGCCCTGATCACCAAGGCCGAACTCGAAGGCCAGATGGGCGACGTCACCATGGGTGCCCAGGCCCGTTTAATGAGCCAGGCCATGCGCAAATTGACCTCCTTCATCAGCAAATCGAAAACCTGCGCGATCTTCACCAACCAGATCCGCGAAAAAATCGGCGTCATGTTCGGCAATCCCGAAACCACCCCCGGTGGCAAGGCGCTCAAGTTTTATTCCTCGGTCCGCGTCGATATCCGCCGTATCGCGGCCATCAAGACCCCCGACGGCACCGTCCTCGGCAACCGCACCCGCGTCAAAATTGTGAAGAACAAGGTGGCACCGCCCTTCCGCGAGGCCGAATTCGACATCATGTACAACGAGGGCATTTCCAAGGAAGGCTCGCTCCTCGATCTCGCCATCGAAATGAACGTCGTCGACAAGAAGGGCGCCTGGCTCTTCTTCGAGGGCGCACAAGTTTCCCAAGGCCGCGACGCCGCCAAGGAAGAGCTCAAGAAGAACAAGGAACTCTACGGCAAGATTGAAAAAGCCATCCAAAAGAAGCTAGCCGGCGGCGAAGCCCCCGAAGTCATCGGCGCCGTCGCCGCGCCTTAATCTCAGCATGCCTTTTCCGAGGTAGCCGTCGCACTCCGTGCGACGGTGCTTCCTTCAGTTGTAGCGGCGGTCTACGACCGTCGACGATTATACAATATATGTTGCCTGTGCGATCGACGGTCATAGACCGCCGCTACAACTGAACTGATCTTGGCACACGAGTGTGCTACAAGCTCAAGATGACGGCTTGTTTGAGTGAAACCTTTCTTGGACTAATGTGAAGGCACGTAAGAAAGCCATCCTCATCTGCGATTAGATTACAGATATGACCCCTCCTCCTTCCGAACGTCCCCGCAGCCTCCGCGGCCCCGCCATTATCCTCGCCCTAGGCATCGCCTTCGCAGCGATCGTCCTCGCAGGACCTCTCAACGATTTCGTCAAGGCCCACCACTCCATCACGGTGAAAGGCTACGCCGAGCGCCATGTCGAATCCGATTTCGCGCTCTGGTCTGCCACTGTCACCACCCGCGGCAAACAAATCACCGACGCCGCCACCCAGATGGATAAATCGACGCAAGCCGTCACCGATTTTCTCATCGCGCAAGGCGTCCCCAAAGAAAGCATCACCGTCTCTGACCTCACCACCACCGCTCTCAGCAAATCCAACGAGGGAAGCGACGGCGGCATCGGCGATCTCGACGGCTACAAACTCGACCGCCGCTTCCAGGTCGCCTCGAACGATCTCGACAGCATCTCCAAGCTAAGCGGCAGCGCGCCCACGCTTCTCCGAAATGGCATCGAAATCAGCTTCAACCCCATCGAATATTACTGCACGAAGCTCGCCGATCTCAAAGTCGCCATGCTAGGCGAAGCCGTGCTGGACGCCCAGCGCCGCGCCGAGGAAATCGCCGGCAAAAGCGGACGTAAGATCGGCAGTCTTCGCTCCGCCAACCAAGGTGTTTTCCAAATCACTTCGGTTTATGCGACGGAAACCTCGGGCGAAGGATCTCTCGACACCAGCTCGCGCGAAAAAAGTATCAAGGCCGTCGTCACCGCCGAATTTGAACTGAAGTAATTCATCTTTTAAAAATCAGTCACACACTAAGTAGGTGTCCCGGACAACTTGAGACCTCTGTGAAACTCTCACATTTAACATTAGTCATCCTGAGCTTGTCGAAGGATCAGTTCGGTCTGCCTTCCTCCCCTGTAGCGGCGGTCTATGACCGTCGATCGGTTAACAAGCAATGTCGCCGAGATCGACGGTCATAGACCGCCGCACACATATGCGACAAGCTCAGGATGACGGATCCTATAGCTGCTTCAAGGCTTCGCACCGCACCGGTCGCTTGGCGACAAGTTCCAGCATGTCCTTCTTCGCCTCGAACATAGCACGCTCGGCGTCCCAAGGTCCGTTCGTTTGCACGCGAATCAAAATCGCATCATCGGAAACGGAAACATCAAGCCGTTCAATTCGACTTGTGTGCGTGCGATCCAGTCCGTCCGCAATGCGCAGAATTCCACCAAGAATCATCACCCGCTTTTGCGCGGAGGCGGGAAGCGCCTGAAAATCCGCATGATCAGGCTGGGGAATGGCCTTCCGATGATAACGAGCGATCTGGGCAACCACGGGCACTTCGTCCCGCTTCAAGTTCTTCCAGGATTGTTCCTGAATCAACTTCGCGGACCATTTGTGATGCGCCTTGCCATCGGGTGTTTGCGACCAGCCAATATCGTGCAAGAGTGCCGCGCTGTGAAGCAGTTCACGCTCCCGAATGCTCAAGCCGGCCCACGAACGCAGTCCATCGAAAATCTGCAAAGCCAACTTCGCAACCTGGTCGGAATGGCTCGGCTCCTCATCGTAACGGGCACGCAAGGCGAGAGTTTCTTCGATCAACGTCCGCATAATTTCAGGCATGCTTCTTAGACACGCGGCTTCGTGGGGGCGAACTCATTTTCGGCTCGTATTCGCTGATCGCCGCCGTCAACACGCCATAACGCAAACCGCGAACGCTGACGTAAATCCGTTTTGCTCCCAGGAATTCCATGGTCGCCAGCACCACCGCCGTCCCCGGAATAATCAGGTCTATACGCTTGGGCGGCAGTCCGGGCAATTTCTTCAGTTGTTCAAGCGTGAGGCCGCAAAAGCGATGCATCAGGTTGCGCACCTGCTCGATGGTCAGGGAAGTGTGATCGATTTTGCGTGGATCGAAATCGACGAGTTCCTTCTCAATCGCGGCCAGACAGGTAATCGTACCGCCGGTACCGACAAGGCGTCGCGCCCCCAGCGAATAATGAGCCAGCGGATGAGAAATCTGCCCGCGCACCGTTTCAACCAATAGTGCCCCCGTATCATGCGCGACCGGGTATTCATGCAGGAAACGCTCGCGCAAACGTACAGCGCCCAGCGGCAGACTGATCCGCTTCTCCTTTTTGCCATGATGGCCCTGCACCCACTCGGCGCTCCCGCCGCCCACATCGAGAATGAAGAGATCCTTCCCGTGCCAATGTGGATCGGCGGTCACCCCCGCAAAAATAGTTTCCGCTTCCTCATCGCCCGAAAGCAGCCGCACCGGAAAGCCAAGTACCTCCTTCGCCGCCTTGAGAAAGACACGCCGATTGCGGCTGTCGCGCACAGCACTCGTCGCCACCGCACGGAAATGTTCAACGCCCATCTCGGTGGCTTGGGCTCGCAATTCCCGCAAGGCATCGAGGGTGCGCGCGATCGCTTCCGGTCGCAGTTCGCACGTATCGATCAAGTGCTCCGCCAGCCGAGTGCTGATGCTTTGCTCGTGCAGGACGCGGACGCGTCCGGAGCGGGTTTCCGCCACCACAAATTTGATCGAATTGCTGCCGAGATCGAAGACCGCGTAACGCATGCGTGGGATTTTAGGGATACCGCTCGAGGTCCCCTACCATTTTTCGACGGTTAATTGCACCTCGCCAATGAGCGAGTCGATTTTCTTCAGGTCCTTGCGGCGACCCCGCTCCGGATTGATCTGCAGATGCGCGATACGTTTGAGCAGGTCGCGCAGGTCTTTTAATTCACTACGCGAAAAACTCGACTCCGCCTGCTTTTTTTCCAGGCAGCGAACCAAGTCCGTGATTTCGCGCCGGAGCCGCGCGAGATAATTGCGTCCGACTTCATCCAGAAGCCCGTTGATCAGCAAAAGTTGCTGACGCGCGACCGCACCCAGCGCCTTGGGGGTCTGCGATTTCTTGACCGGAGGTTTTTTCGCGACGGGCATGGCATGTGAAATGAGGCCAGAAGGCGGTTGATGTGGCGATTCAAATCGGCGTTACAAATAGCCGCCGCACCTTTTCGCCTTTGCCACTTGCTCGGTCTTGCAGACAGCGGTAAGGTTGTCGTATGCGCCCGGCTTGTGTGCCGCGCGCATGATTATGGAGATGGAATCTAACGAATTGCAGACAGCCAAGGGACCTCAGGAAGACGAGGTTAAACAGTTTTCCGTTTTCATGGAGAACAAGGTCGGACGTCTGCTCGACATCGTGAAAATATTTTCGCAGGCGCGCGTGCATGTCGTCGCGCTCAGCATCCTAGACACTTCCGACGCGGCCATCGTCCGCCTCGTTACTGACGATCCCGATAAGGCCCGAGCGCTTTTTCAGGAACACGGCCTCGCTTTTACGGAAGTGTCACTCGTCGTGGTCGAGCTCTCCAGCAGCGCCGCCGATTTGAAGGCAGTTCTGGCCGCGCTTCTCCAGGCCGAGGTCAATATCCACTCCGCCTACTCGCTCCTCACCCGTCCGCGAGGCAAAGCGGCCCTCGCGCTGCACGTCGAGGACGGCGAATGCGCCTGCTCCGTTCTCCAGGCCAACCAGTTCAAGCTCCTCACGCAGCGGGATATCAGCCGGTAATTAGAGCGTTTCCTCGCAACACCGTATCGTGTAACATCGCCTCATGTATAAACACGTCGTCATCACTGGCGGGGCCGGATTCGTCGGATCGAACCTGGTCCACGAAATGGCCAAGCGTTACCCGGAAGCCGAACTGACCGTCGTCGATGATTTCCGCTCCGGCTCCTTCAAGAATCTCGAGGGCTTCAAGGGCGACGTCATCGCGGGCGACCTCACACAACTCGATCTCAAACATTATTTTGGCGGTCGCAAGGTCGATCTCGTTTTCCATCTCGCCTCAATCACCGACACAACCGATCACGATCAACTCCGCCAAGTGCGCGACAACGTCGAATCCTGGCGCAACCTGCTCGATTATTTTGCAGGTCGCAAAACGCGCCTCGTCTACGCATCTTCCGCTGCCACCTACGGAATCGCCGCCGGGGTGAATAAAGTCGACCAGGAGCCGAAACCCGCGAACGTCTATGCGTTCTCCAAGGTGCAACTCGACAACCTCGCCCGCCGCTGGGCGCGGGAAAATCCATCGCAGATCGTGGTGGGGCTTCGTTACTTCAACGTCTATGGCCCGCGCGAGGCTCACAAAGGACCTGCATCGAGCATGATTCTCCAACTGGCGCAGCAAATCCGTCGCGGGCAGGCGCCGCGCATTTTCAGAAACGGCGAACAGATCCGCGATTTCGTCTACGTGAAGGACATCGTCACCTGCACCATCCTCGCCGCGCGCGCCCGGACCTCCGGCATCTACAATGCAGGCAGCGGCGTGCCTCGCTCCTTCAACGACATCGTCGCGAATCTGAATCGCGTTTTGAACACCCAGTGGCAGCCGGAATATATCGATAATCCGCACGCCCACTACCAGCCTCACACCGAAGCGGATTTAACGCAGACAACCCGGGCTCTCCGGTACACTCCCAAGTTCACGCTGGAAAAGGGCATCGACGATTACGCGGCGAGTGGCTTCCTCGTGTAGGTAGCCGTCGCAGGCTCGGCGGCGGTGCCTTTCGCTTTTCTCGTTCCCAAACTCTATTTGGGACCGCGATTGTCCACGTAATTCCATTTCCCACATCAGCCCCATCGGTCGCTTGTTCTCGGACAAATTTCTCCTTGCCATTCCAAGTGTATTAGCTTACTCATACGCTCATGTCGCTCGTCTTCAGCCTCTCTCCGGCCAGCGACATTCCCATCTACCGCCAGATCATCCAGCACATCCGGCGCAACGTCATCCAGGGACAGCTCCAACTTGGTGAGCAGCTCCCCGCCGTCCGCGTCCTCGCCGAGTCGCTCGTCGTCAATCCCAACACCGTCGCCCGCGCTTACGGGGAATTGATCCGCGACGGCCTGCTCGAAAGCCGCAGCGGAGTCGGGGTCTTCGTCGCGGAAGAGATGCGGCAGGTCTTCTCGAATGCCGAGCGCAAACGCCGCCTCGATCACGCCGTCGAGCAGCTTCTCCATGAAGCGCTCCTCCTTGATTTTCCCCTGCCCGATGTCCGAGCCACCCTCGAGGAGCAATGGAAGACCCTGCAAGCCCAACTTACCAACCGGAGAAAAAAATGAGCGAACAACCCGGCGCAAGCCCCGTCATCGAAATCGATCATCTCACTAAATACTACGGCACTCGCGAAATCGTTTCCGATCTCTCGCTCTCGGTTGAGCGTGGTACGATCTACGGCTTTCTGGGTCGCAACGGCATGGGCAAGACGACCACGATCCGCATTTTCCTTGGGCTCGAGGATCCCACCCGGGGCTCGGCACGCGTCTTCGGCCTCGATTCCCGCAAGCTCCCTCCCGAGGCGCGAGCGCGCATCGGTTATCTCCCCGAAGGCCACCACGTCTACGGCTGGATGACGGTGAAAGAATGCGGCCAGTTTCAGGCCAGCTTTTTTCCGTCTTGGAACCAGGATATTTTTGAAACCGTCCTCACCCACTTCCGGCTCACCTCAAAAATGAAAGCCGGACATCTTTCGCGCGGACAACGCGCCGGACTTTGCCTCGCCCTCACCCTCGCACCCGAGCCGGAACTTCTCGTCCTGGACGATCCCGCGCTTGGCCTCGATCCCGTCGCGCGCCGCAGCCTTCTCCAGTCGATGCTCTACGTCACGCGCAGGGCCGACCGCACCATCTTCTTCTCGTCTCACCTGCTCTCCGATGTCGAACGCGTCGCCGATCGCATCGCCGTGCTCGACGGAAAAGTCCTCCGCGCCGATTGCTCAGTAGAAACTTTCCGTCGCCAGATACGCCACTTTGTCCTCAAGTTCCGCGACTCGCCGCCCCCAACCCCGGATATTCCCGGCCTGCTCGAAAGCTTCCGCTCCGATCGCGAGATGGCGCTCACGCTGGTCAACGTCACGCCGGAAATTGAAAACCGGCTTGATGCGTTGCAACCGCAGTCGATCGAGCCGGTCGACCTCACCCTGGAAGACGCCTTCATCAGCTACGTCGGCGAACGCGGCGAAAAGACATTCTTCATGAACGGCAAGGAGTCCAAATGAAAGCCATGATCTGGAAAGAACTGCGGGAAAATCTCAAATGGGCTCTCCTCGCCATGCTTGCGCTCGGCCTCGCCGAATTCTATTGCCTGCTGGAAATGAACGATTCCTCCAACGATAGCGCGGCGACCTTGTGTAAATCGTCGTTTTTAACGGCGACAACTTTTGGCTGCGCTGTTGCCGGCATTATTCTCGGGCTGGTACAGATTCTTCCCGAGCAAAAGCGCGATCAATGGGCCGCGTTGCTGCACCGTCCAGTTACACGGGGAACGATCTTTCGCGGGAAAGCGTTCGCCGGCATCCTGCTCTATTTACTCGCCACCATTCCGCCCTTCCTCGCCTGCATCTGGTACGTGGCCACGCCGGGACATTACGCAGTGCCATTTCTACCGGCCATGACTTTGCCCGGCATCGCCGATATCTGCGCGGGCACCATGTTCTATTTCGCCGCGCTGTTTGTCGGTGTGCGCCGTGGGCCGTGGTATGGCGCCCGAATCTTTGGGTTCCCGGCCGCTCTCATCGGCTCGGCCTTCGTTAATGACATTTTCTTTGGAGTTTCGATTGGAGTTCCAACCCTGATGGCCTTGGTACTCTTTACGGCTGGTTGCGGGGCCATCTCGACCAACGGCGCTTTGCGCGATCAACCATGGTTTGTCCGGTTCGCCACGGTCGGGACGGTCGTCTGCGGCGCCTTCGCCTTGTCCGCCCTCACACTTAGCATCCTCTTCATGTTCTCACTCCGGCAAGCTTACTATGGGACCAGTTACAACGTTGATCTCGAAGGAAGGCCGTTGAAATTTATTCAAGGCAAAGATGGCCTGACCGTCACTGACTTGACCGGAAGTCCTGTACATGATCAACGCTTCACCACCGGTTCCAGCTATAATTATCTTTTGTCTTTCGCTCAGGTTACGGACGACATCATGGGTGATTTCGGCCAGCGCAAGGCCATGCCTCGCGAAATGGAAGAGGGCTATCGCAACAACCGGACCTATGTTGTTGCTGCGGCCGGCGCATTTAATACCTACACCGAATCTTGGTACTACCTTCCCCAAGAGCGCCAATTCGTTGGCTATTATACCAAGACCAAGCAGCGCATCGGCGCCATTGGCCTGAATGGATTTCGTCCAGGATACGAGGAGGCTTCTCCCTTTCCGGCGCGCATCGCCGCAAGTCTCTACAACGTTCCCGCTTTCGTTCAATTCGGCTCGACGGTCTATCACAACGATTTCGATCAACGCAAATTAACACCGATCTTTTCCGAACCCGGCACGCCGGTCTTCGGCACCGCGCCAATGGAATCCGCCCAGGACCATTTCATAAGCCAGAATTGGGCGGCCGTGGCGCTGCTCGATAAAATGCTCGTCGTGGATAAAGCCGGCCAGGTCCTCGCCACCCTGCCTTATCATCAGGACATGACTCGCTGGGGCTCGGTCTACATCGCCGTCACTCCGTCCAAGGACCGCTTCTTTCTTCAGTATTACCCCAGCCAGTGGATCAACTATAAGCAAAGGGAAAAGATGCCCTCCTTTTACGAGGAGATGGATGCAAAGGGCAATCTTCTGCACACCTACACCCTGCCGCCCATCGCTGGTCCGGTTGAAATGCCCACGTGGCAGGGGTACCCAATGGAATACCTGCTACCGCCGCCCATTTTTGTTGTTGGATACCTTGCTTACGACAAAGTCGGCGCGCTTTGCGGATCCAAGGAACTGGCCAGCGACCTGGATGAGGCCTGGACTGATGAATGGGGTTCCATCAAGAGCTTTTTGATTTGCGGTTCCACGGCCTCCTTTCTCTTTGCTTTGGTGACCATTGCTTGGGCGCGCCGGATGCATTTCTCGTGGGGACGCACTTGGGCTTGGGCGCTGTTAGTCCTGGCTTTCAACATCGCGGGGTTTATCACCTTCCGGCTTGTGGCCGACTGGCCCGTGTGCGTCCCGTGCCCACAATGCAATCGCAAACGTCCGGTCGAAGAAATCAAGTGCCCTCATTGCCAAAGCCTATGGCCCGCTCCCAAGTTGGATGGCATCGAAATCTTCGAGAAAAGGTCCCCCATTGCCCAAACGGTTTCGTAAAGCGGAGGGTCGCCGACAAGCGAGCTTGCCGGCCTGACCCATTTCAGGGCCTTTCCCTCAGCGGTACCCGTCGATTATCACACGAGTGTGCCCGCCGGGCCGCGACCGACTTCAAATTTGGTCGCAAACTATGCACCGTGACAGCTCGAAGAAATCTGTTATGCTAAATCCATGAGTCGCTCCCTCGCTGAACTCACCCGTGAAGCCATCGAGCTTCCGCAGCAACAACGTCTAACGCTGGCCCGTCTTCTTTTGGATGCATCCGACGCAGCGTCACTTGAACCTCTTCCCGAAGTTGAAGCCGCATGGGAAGACGAAATCGCCCAACGCATCGCAGCCATTGATGCCGGTCAAATCAAAGGAAAAGCGTGGGACACCGTTTTGCAGGACATCAATAAACGATTTTCTTGGTGAACGTCGTTCTCGTCGACGAAGCGCAAAGTGAATTGGTTGCGGCCATTGCCCGCTACGAAAGCATAGAGATTGATTTGGAGCGTAAGCTGCGCGACGAAGTCACTTCATCCTTGGCTTGGATTCAGGCCCATCCTCATATCGTCCGGATACGCCCGCGCGGTTATAGCCGGATTAATTTGCGTACTTTTCCCTACTAGATTCCTTATGTTCTTCGAAACGAGACTGTTTGGATTCTTGCTATTGCACACGTCCGCCGACGCCCGTTGTACTGGATCAGACGCAGACTTACAGGCTAACCTTCACCCCACCCAGAGCTCTGGCTTCGTCGTGTCATATCCGGCGGTGCGATAGGCCCGCAGCTTGTTCCGTAATGTGCGCAGGCTGATACCCAGTTTTTCCGCAGCGCGCGTTTTATTGTGAGAGGTCTGCAACAGCATGCTGCCGATCAGACGACGTTCCATCTCATCCACCGTGGGCAAAATATCCGCCACGTTCAGGCCCCCGGCGCTGCCCCTGTCCGACTGGCCAAATTCCGGTACTTCCACCGGACCGTCCTGCGCCGCCAGGATAACCGCCCGTTCCAGTGTGTTCTGCAATTCGCGCACATTCCCCGGCCAGCGATAGGCCTGCATCCGCTCCAACGCGCGCGCGCTGACGCTCGGAATCGTCTTGCCGTGCTTGCGCGCGAAATGTGTGACATAAAATTCGACCAGTTCCTGCAAATCGACGCCACGCAAACGCAACGGCGGCAAATTGATCGGCACCACGTTCAACCGATAAAACAAATCCTCGCGAAACCGGCCCTGCCGCACTTCTTCCTGCAAATCCCGGTTCGTGCTCGCAATCAATCGCACATCGACCCGGATCGTTTTGTTGCCGCCGACCCGTTCGAATTCGCGCTCCTGCAAGACGCGCAATAATTTCACCTGCAAGCTCAGCGGAATTTCCGCGATTTCGTCCAGCAGCAACGTACCACCGTTGGCCGTTTCAAAGCGCCCCTCACGCCGCTGCACCGCGCCGGTAAAGGCTCCCTTTTCGTGCCCGAAGAATTCACTCTCCAGTAATGTCTCCGGCACCGCCGCGCAATTCACCTTAATGAAGGGCATTTGCGCCCGTGGACTGTGCTGCACGATCGAGTGCGCCACCACTTCCTTGCCCGTGCCGCTTTCGCCCTGGATCAAAACCGTCGCGTGCGTCTGCGCGACTTTCTTTATCATTTCGAGAATATCCTGCATCAGGCCGCTGCGACCCCAGACCACGCTGGTGCCCGCCCCGTTCACCTGCTCTTGCTGCTGGCGATGGTAGGAATTCTCGCTTTGCAATTGCCGCACCGATTCCAACCGTTGCAAGACCAGGTCGAGGTGCGCGGGCAAAATCGGCTTGAGCATGTAATCAAACAGCCCGATACGGATCGCCTCCACTGCGGTTTCCATCGTCGCGTAACCGGTCATCAGGATGCCGTATGATCGCGGGGACAACTGCTTGAATTCCCGCAAAAAGTCGAGACCGCTGCCATCCTCAAGTCTCAGGTCGGCGATGACTAAATCGAAGGAATCATTGCGCAATGCTTCGCGACCCTGCTGATTCGAACGCATGCCTAGGGCGGTATATCCCTGCGAGACGAGATAATCGACCAGCATCCGACGCAATTGGTCGTCGTCGTCGATAATGAGTATTCGATCTATTCTCATAAGTAGAGTCTGTCTTTACCTATCGTGGGTCGGTAAAAAATGCACGGCACTAACTCTTTTGTATGGGCATTTTCTGCCGTTAGGCAAGTAATTACCATTTTATCTTCAAGTTAGCGACTGGATTTAGGTCTCTTCATTGTTAACCGCTTCGATACGATAACCATCGGGATCGAAGACAAACGCCGCGTAATAATGCTCCCCATATTCCGGGTGCAGTCCCGATCCACCATTGTTTTTTCCGCCAGTCCTGAGGGCTGCTTGATAAAAGTCGTCCACTGCCTTGCGCGAAGGTGCGGCAAAAGCGACATGGAAACTTTCGCCGGGAATAGCTATTCCGCTGGAAACAAGCTTGATGGCAAACTTATCGCCTCCACCGGGGAAACCGTAACCAATGGCTTTCTCATGGGTCCACACGCGTACATAACCAAGAGCGGAAAGTGTCGTGTCGTAAAAGGCACTGGATCGCGGAAGGTCGCCGACAGCGAAGGAGAGATGATGAAGCATGTGCATATCTGGGTTTAACAGAAACCTCACGATCGCGCCAAACTGTCACCGTAAATCGCGCGAATGATCTTCCACTCAAATTGCGGAGAAAGCTTGAAGGTTCCTGCGGGCGCGTCTTCATTGGACTGAACGTGACTACCTTACGCGCCCACCATCATCCCGACTGCTATCCCTCCGATCCCGTACAGGCGCTCGCTTTTTTCCGCAGTGCTTTCAAATCTTTCGCGGCGAATGAGTTGCCGCCCGCGCCTGATAAGAGTTCCCTGGTCGGCATTGTCACACCGCACATCGATTTTCGCGTCAGTCTGCCCTCCTATGCCGCCGCTTTTTTGCCGCTCCTCGGTGAACCGCTCGCCGATACGTATCTGATCCTTGGCGTCGGCCATCGTTCCCAACTGGAATGGAACCTCGACCGTCGCGATTATCTCACGCCCCTGGGCCGCGCGGAATGTGCCACGGATCTGGTCGATGAACTTGCCAAAGGCGCCGATCCCGCGCTTCATTTTTCTCCACAAGCGCATGGTGGCGAACATTCCATCGAGTTTCCCCTGCTCTGGCTTCAGGCGCTACATCAACTTCGCGCTGCGCACGATGGAAAGGCAAAGCCCGTCCGCTTTGTCCCGCTTCTTTGCGGCGGACTCCACGCCTATGTCGAAGGTTTCGTTGAATGGAACGAGCTGGACGAATTCCATCGACTCAGCCGCGCGCTGGCCGATCTCTTTCAGAAAATTCCGCCGGGCGAAAAGCTGCGCATCATCGTCAGCATCGACGGCTGCCATCTCGGCCCGCGTTTCGATCATCCTTTTCAAGTCTCTTCCGCCTTGCTCAAGGCAACCGCCGGTTGGGAAGAAAAACTCTGGGCCTGCGCCGCCCAGGGAAATGCACGGGAGTTTCTCGATTGGTTTCGAGAAGAAGGAAACGACCGCTACTTCGACGGCGTCGGCGCACTCGCGTTGCTTCTCTCTGCGAGCGAACTGAATAAAAACAAGGTCACCATCCAGCGAACCCATTACGAACAGTGGTTCACCGAACGCGATGCCAGCGCCGTCACTTTCTCCAGCGGTCGCGTTCTGACCACTAGTTAGTGCTCCTTATTACCAGACGCTGACGAGGTTTCTCGTTACGTCTTGTTTATGCCGATTATTTCTTTAGTTTCGCCGAATGTATCTGATGTTCGCGGATGAGAGTGGCGATACGGGTCTTACTCTATCCCCAACACGATACTTTCTTCTCTGTGCACTGGTTGTGCATGAGCTGGAGTGGAAAGCCTGCCTTTTGAAATTAGTTGAATTCAGGCGTGAACTACGGCGGGATTACGGCCTAAAGCTCAGGCATGAAATACATGCCCGAGAATTTATCAGCAAGCCCGGGGAATTAGCCATAATTCCGAAGTACAAAAGACTGGAAATTCTGCGCAAATTTGTCGATAAAATAGCTCAAATTAAAGCGTTCCGTTTGATTTCGGTGGTCGTAGACAAGCAAACAAAAAGACCTGATTACGATGTTTTTGCGAACGCTTGGCAGGCCTTGATCCAAAGATTCGAAAATACTATCACTTACAAAAATTTCCCTGCATCGGGAAATACCCGCGATTGCGGATTGCTCTCTTGCGATAAAACAGATGAACCCAAGCTAACTTCTCTGATCAGGAAAATGAGGCACTATAATCCGATACCAAATAATAGCTTTCATGGTCCGGGATACCGAAATGTTACCCTCAATCACCTCATTGAAGACCCGGTCTTTAGAGACTCAGCCGACTCCTTTTTGATCCAATGTGCTGATCTCTGTGCTTATCTTTTGCAACAGAATTTGAGTCCTTCCAAATATATGAAGGAAAAGAGCGGACATAATTATTTTAATCGTCTTAAACCTATCCTCTGTCTCAAGGCTTCTACTCGGGATCCACTCGGAATAGTTCGTTTATAAAAATAAGGGGACATCCTTTCAGATGTCCCCAGGTATATCCTACCGGCAGAACGAGTCTGCTTTCAGATACAATTATATGTTCGCACATTTCAGAGGCAAGTCAACGCAAAAAACTATACTTATGGTATTTTAATGACATAAGTATTAAGCGTGAGCAAAGGTAAAAACCTCATAAAAACAAAGCCCGTTACAGTGGCGGTAAATACCCGTGTTTATGAAGTCCTTGAAGACCTCACGAGAAATGGCTTTTGGGGAAAGAATGTCGCAGAAACCGCAGAGGAACTGATTCGTCGCGGTATCACTACTCTAGAGGGCGGTAACAGTCTTATCGCATCGTCGTTGAAGCAATCAGCAAAGAGAAAAAATCGGTGAGCCTTTCTAATAACCTATGATTTCCTTCGATAAAAAGACAATCTGAGACTATTTTCAAAGTGCAATCCCGCCTGCGCAGCTATACTCCCAACGTCATCTGCATATCCCCCGGCTTGCGGAAATGTTCTGTTCGCAATTCACGCATTCTGGCGTTGAAACCGAGGCGCTCGCGGAAAACGTGGAACATCTGCCGCACTTGGTCCGCATAAGGGCCCTCGCCGCGCATCCGCGTGGCGAAATCGCTCACGTTCAGTTTGCCGCCGCGCACGGAACGCACGGTTCCTAAAATACGCTCCAGTTTTTCCGGAAAATTCTCCCGCAGCCATTCCTGGAAAACATCCTTCACTCCGTAGGGTAATCGCAGCATGGTGTAACCGGCGGTAATTGCGCCAGCAGCTTTTGCAGCTTCCAATACGGCGGGCATTTCGCGGTCATTCAATCCCGGAATGATTGGCGCGACCATGACTCCTACGGGCACTCCCGCCTTCGCCAACATCTCCACGGCGCGCAAGCGATGCGAAGGCCGGCTCGCCCGCGGCTCCATCTTCGTGGCGAGGTCCGCATTCAGTGTGGTGATCGAAATGAAAACCTGCACCGCATCAAAGGCGGCGAGTTCCTTCAACACATCGATGTCCCGCGTGATCAGAAAATTCTTTGTAATCAGCGTCACCGGATTGCGAAATTCCGCCAGCACCTCCAGGCATGATCGCGTGATCCGGAATTTTCGCTCCGCCGGTTGATAGCAATCGGTCACACCGCTCATGCCCAACACTTGGGGCTCGTACTTCGGACGCGAAAGCTCTTGGCGCAGCAGTTCCGCCGCACGCGGCTTCACCATGATCTTCGTCTCAAACTCCAAGCCCGCCGAAAATCCCAGATACTCGTGATAAGGCCGCGCATAGCAATAAGCACAACCATGTTCGCACCCGCGATACGGATTAATCCCCGCGCTGAAGCCCACATCGGGACTATCGTTCTTTACGATGATCGACTCACTCCGATCTTCAAAGAAAGTCGTCTTCGGATTCGGCAAGCCTCCGTCTTCTTCCATGCTCGGATCGTCCTGTACCACATCCGGATCAAGGTCCATCGCCAGCTTCTCAAACCGATTCGGCAAATCCCTCACCGCCCCGCGCCCCATCCGCGTTTTGGTCTCAAGCGATCTGGACATAGATTCATTATACAAAGAAATAACGGCGAGTCAAACGCCATCTTGAGTAATTATCCCTTGACGTCATGTAAAATTCTGTCAGGATAGAGCCATGAAGTACACGATCAAAGACTTTAACAAGCAATTCAAAACCGATGCTGATTGCTTGGAATACATCTACCGCAACAAGTATCCCGATGGCGCGACTTGCGCTCAATGTGGCAGAAAGGATCAATTTTACCCGCTGGAAGGCCGCAGGAGCTATTCTTGTGCTTGCGGGCATCATATATCCCCTACGGTTGGCACGATCTTTCATAAGTCCCCTACGTCGCTCAAATCGTGGTTTACGGCCATCTTTCTGATGATGACTTCCAAGAACGGTGTTTCGGCTAAGGAATTGGAAAGACATTTGGGCGTTACCTATAAATGCGCGTGGCGTATATCTCATCAAATTCGTCAACTTCTCAAAGAGGATCGTTTGACACTCCAAGGCACCGTAGAAGCGGACGAAACCTTCATTGGTGGCAAGAGGCCAGGAGATCAGGGCAAGCGCGATAAGACGCCAATCATGGGCATTGTGGAGAGAGGTGGTAATGTGGTTGCCAAAGTTGTTGAAGATGTTTCGGCTCGCACTCTTCTACCTGTCATTGTCGAAAAGGTTCTACCACAAAGCACCATTTACACCGATGAATGGAAACCCTACCGCCGCTTAATCCATCGGGATTTCAAGCATGATTCCGTCAATCATGGGAAAAAGGAATACGTCCGCGCCCTCGTTCACACCAATTCAATCGAGGGATTCTGGAGCCAACTCAAACGGTCGATCCATGGGACGTTCCATTCCGTTTCTCGGGAACATCTCCAGAAGTATGTGAATGAATTTTCTTATCGGTACAATCGCCGGAAGAGCGGGAAGGCGATGTTTTTGCACGCTCTTGATGGCGTGGGCGCACTGCACGAGCCAGCAGTCTGAAAAAGGATTCTTTATCGACTTCTTGCATGACCTTTTAAACTAATGAAAGAAAGCTCCGTTGTAAAGGAGCAGATACCAAATTGAAGCTGCATCCACCCCAGCTATAAAGCTGAAAGCGACGATCAAAATAATCAACCAAGGCTTCATGATTCATTCTTTGTGTGCTGAATTCAGCGCAAAGAAAACCGTAGCATTATCTTATTGTCAAGTGCCGAAATCGGCACATGAATCATCCACGCAATATCATTGGGCCGAATGTGCGGAGGCTTAGGAATCATCTGGGCCTTTCTCAGGAAAGGCTGGCCTTGAAATGCCAGTTAGCGGGATGGGACATCAGTCGAGACGGCATCGCCAAAATCGAGGGACAAGTTCGGTGGATTTCGGACTTTGAACTTGTTTATCTCTGCGCAGTCTTCCAAGTTAAGGCTGAGATTTTATTAGCTAAGTGAGCACCCATCTTGCGTCATGAAAATCAATCTTCGAGACAAAGTGGCAAAGGAAATAGCGAAAGCAAAACTAGATACGACATGGTGGATTCCGCTTCGCGAATTATGCCGAACCTATACTGTGCCAGAACTCGAAATTGCCTTAGAGTTTGTTTCAGTTCCTTTAGACAAATATGCGGTAGAAATTGTCTCTCAGGCTTTGGAAAAAGAAAGGCATAAAGAACTTACAGGTAGCAACCAGATCATAAAATGGGCTTTGATAGTTGCGGTAATGACCCTCATTGTCGCTTATTTGGCTTGGATGCTTCCTCGTTCACCTGTTGCTGATGCTCGTAAGTTTCCCACTGTTCAGCAATCTGCAATCGTTGCTCAGCCTGCCTCGCCCATGTTGCAGAATCCACTTCCCAATTCTGCTCCTGATACATCAAAACAATCAGGCGCAACCCCAAAGCAATAACAGCAATCCCCACCATCAAAAGGGCTATGCCCAATTGATTGACTCTTTTTTCCAAAGAATTGATTCTGTCCATTTACTTAATTTGAAGGGAGAGACTTATATTCTTCTAACAGGGATTGGGCTAAAACAGTAGCCTCTCCCCTTGTTAAGAGCCTATCTCGGTGAGAAGAAAGCCAGCAAGTTTGAACTCCCTTTGAAGTATGGCAGATGGACATGATAAGATTGTCCTCTTTGGATTTGGATGGTTTAAGTTTTCGCATAAGGGAGGGGCTATGGATACGGATCATAAAAAGACAAACATGGATCGCAAAACTGAAGTGACCATTGAAGATATTATACGAAGGTTAAGCCATGACCACATTAAGCCTTATTACGACTGGTTGCGCCAGTTGCTCGGGCTTTCTTCCGGCGCGTTAACTTTATTGGTTGCGCTACAACGCACCTATATTCCGATACATCCTTTGGGTCTGCCATTATTACAGTTGTGTTGGGGCCTGTTAGCTTTGACAGTTCTCTCGACGTTAACGGCTCTTTACGGAGAATCAGCAACACTTTTGGGCGCGGCGAATAAGCTGGGGCGAATATACTACCAAGAGGGAGATGAGAAGGCCCATCTTCTTCTAAAAGAAGACAATTTTGTAAGGCCTGCCACCATCTATGTAAGAGCGAGAATCGTGGCTGTTTTTTGTTTTGCTTTTGCGATAAGCTTTCTCGCGCTTTTTGCGGCACTAAACGTTTGTCAGTCTCAATAGTCAGGACTTCCGTATCAGGATCGTAATAGCGCCAAAAGGGGTACATTGATTGAGTTCCGCAAGCATCCCAACTCTACCTGACTTCAAGGGATACTTACTCCATCTTGTAACCGAATGCCACAGCGGACGTCTCTTAAGGTAGGACATGAAATCAATGCCTGCCTTATTCGTCCTTCTGACCGGCGGGTTCTTGATGTTTTCCGCGCCCTCACTTCGAGCCGATGATGGGAAGGTTCCCAATGCTCCGGCAGAACAAAAAGCACCTGACGCTCCGCCCCCTGCTCCGCCTCAAGAGCGAGCTGCGCCAACGCCTCCCGCACAAGAGCACGCTCCCAGCCCTCCACGAAGCAAGGATGAGCCAGCCAGAACCAGGCCTGAAGAAAATGCACATCCTCCCCATGATGTGCCCGATCCGCGATCGGAAGGCCGCCAGGCACAGAACCAAAACCAATCTCAACCGCAACAGCCGGATCCCTCCCCCACGCCGGATCAGACACCAGCCCCGACACCGACTAATTCATGCGCTAGTACCCGGTCCAAACCGGCCCCGAGTCCCACCGGACCCGTCCATCATTCCATAGGAGAACTCTTGGACGGCGATCCTTTGAAAAGATAGCACAGGACTGCACTTCTTGACTCTCGTCTGTAGAGGGGTACGCTGAGAAAGTCCGGTCGTAGGAAGTTATGAAATCTTCTCTTACTTTCGCTCTTTGCGTGGCGGGACTTTGCTTGATACTTTCGGCCTCTTCGCTTCGGGCGGATGACTGGAAAACCACGGACGGTAAAGTTTATCAGAACGTCTCCGTGGTCAAGGCCGAGCCGGATGCAGTAACGATCCTTCATCAAAACGGGGGAGCCTTGGTTCCGCTGGCGACATTGCCGCCCGATCTCCAGAAAAAGTTCAATTATGATCCCATCAAGGCCAAGGCCGCCGCAGATGCACGAACTCAGGCCAACGCCGAAAATGGCAAGGCACTCCAGGCAGAAATGAATCAGGCCGAGCGCCAAAGGCATGCCGCGCTCGTGGCCGAGGATCCGAGATCGCCTGCGCTTGTTTCAGATCCCTCTGCTTCCCTTCCCGCAAATATCAGTTCTTTCGATGACTCCTTGACTGGAGGCCCCACTGGGCCCACTCACCACTCCATGTCCGATCTCGTTGACCTGAATCTGCGTTTGAGGGATGACCACCCGGACCCGGAACACCATTCCATGAGTAGCCTTCTCACCTCCGCCCGCAGCTTGGGCCCTGATTACTCCGACCCGACGCATCATACGATGGGCCAGCTTTTCGGCACGGATCCTCTGAAGTAACCACCGTCGTAAGACGGTGGGCAGACGACTACGCTCTTACGAGCGCGGGTACGGGAACCGACCTAACCGAGTCCCCTCTCCTCCAGATCGCCCTCGTCCCAACCCAGATGGTGGCCGAGTTCGTGGAGGTAGGTCAGCCGCACTTCGGTCGCAAAATCTTCGTTCTCTTCGGCGCAATAATCGTCGATCGTGGCCAGGTAGAGAATGATCGGGCCGTTGGCTTCGGAAACTTCTCCTGGAACGAAATGGCCGTAGGTGCCCAGGATTTCAGGATCTTCTGCACACTCTTCTTCGAAGAGAACCGGGACCTTCTTTGCCTCAACCTGAATTTCGGGCGGCAACTCGGCGATGGTTTCTTCGATGACCCGTTGAGCTTCAGTCTTGAGTGATTCCCAAGGATTCATTTCGACAAGGCCGCCGTCTTGCCTCGTTTGGTGTGAACCTGAAGCAGGGCGACATCGGTCGGGTTGATGCCGGAGATGCGACTGGCTTGGCCGAAGGTCCGGGGTTGGATTCGCTTCAGCTTGACCCGCGCCTCGGCTTTGAGGCCGGGCACGATATCGAAATCGATCCAATCGGGAATGGTGCGATCTTCGTCCGCGCGGTTCCGTTCGATGTGGGCCTGTTCACGACGCAAGTAGCCTTCGTACTTGATTTCGGTTTCGAGCTGGGACGCGACCTCGGCATTGATGGCTTGAAAAGGTCTGGGTAGATCGGCCCAAGTGATTTCAGGCCGCTTGAGCAGATGCGCCCAAGGCTGATTATCCTGCTTGAGGGTTTGCAGGAGGTTCCGTGTCTCGGCGAGGGCAGTCTGCTTGGCGTGGAGCTTCGCGGTTCGTTCGGGCGATGCCAAGCCGACTTCGGCCCCAACTTCTGTCAGGCGCAGATCGGCATTGTCGTGGCGCAGGAGTAATCGGTGCTCGGCCCGTGAGGTGAACATCCGATAAGGCTCCTCGGTCCCTTTGGTCACGAGATCATCGATCAACACACCGATGTAGGCTTGGTCGCGACGCAGGATCAACGGCGCGTGGCCCTGCACTTGGCGGGCGGCATTGATCCCGGCAATGAGCCCCTGCCCGGCCGCTTCCTCATAGCCGGAAGTCCCGTTGAGCTGTCCGGCAAAGAAAAGGCCGGCGACCCGCTTGGTTTCGAGCGAAGGCTTAAGCTGAGTTGGCGGACTAAAGTCGTATTCGACGGCGTAACCGGCGCGCATGATTTCCGCTTTTTCCAAGCCGGGGACGGACCGAATAAAGGCGAGCTGCACTTCAAAGGGCAGGGAGGTCGAGCAACCATTGATGTAGTACTCGTCGGTATGGCGGCCCTCGGGTTCCAGAAAAAGCTGGTGCCGCTCCTTGTCAGCGAAACGGACTACCTTGTCTTCAAGGGAAGGGCAGTAGCGCGGGCCAACCCCTTCGATTCGCCCGCAATAAAGCGGAGATTTGTCGAGATTTGACCGAACGATCTCGTGCGTCTCGGCGGTCGTATAGGTAATGGCGCAGGCCAATTGTTCCACGTGGAACATTCCATCGCGCCATTCGTTGAGGGTAAAGATGTCATCCCGCTTTCTGGTTAGGCCATCGACCATGTAGCTGAACGGTTTGGGCGGTTGGTCGCCTTCCTGCAAATCCATCCGACTGAAATCGATGCTCTTCTTAAGCAGGCGAGGGGGCGTGCCGGTCTTGAGTCGTTTCAATTCAAAGCCCAGCCTCAATAGAGAGGCCGATAGTCCGCTGGCCGTATCGCCCATCCGACCGCCAGGTGTATTCCGCAAGCCCACGTGCATCAGCCCCTGCAGGAAGGTACCAGTCGTCACGATCACGGTTCGGCTTCGGTAGGTCACTCCAAGTTGCGTACTCACCCCTGTAACCTGTTCTCCATCAACAAGAATCTCCGCGATATGCCCCTGCTTGATGTCGAGGTGCTCTTGCCGCTCACAAGTGGCTTTTAACCGGAATTGGTAGGCTTTCTTGTCACATTGGGCTCGAGGTCCACGGACACTGGCGCCTTTGGAGGCGTTCAGCATCCTGAACTGGATGCCGGTGGCATCCGTGTTGATTCCCATTTCGCCGCCGAGCGCATCGATCTCCCGGACGATCTGGCCTTTGGCCAGGCCGCCGATGGCCGGATTGCACGACATCTGGCCGATGGTGTCGAGATTCATCGTTAGCAGCAATGTCTCGCATCCCATCCGTGCCGAAGCGAGCGCCGCCTCGACCCCGGCATGGCCGGCACCGATCACGACCACGTCATAGATTTTGGGATACTCGAACATGCGTCCGCAGCTTATCTCAAGACGTCACGGGCGACAAGCGATCAGGAAAGCCTTCCCTTTGTCACCGCAAGTTCACTTCGAGATTGTAACCTTCTGTGCTACTTTTTTCCTTGATCGCCCGATTCCTCACCCGCATGCTTCTCGCCTTACTTTTTCTCTTTGCTGGCTCGGTCCATCTAACCGCCCCCGCGCTGCTTCTCCCTCTTATGCCTCCCTGCATCCCCTTTCCTTTCTTTTGTATTATCGCCAGCGGCGTCTTCGAGCTGCTCGGCGGCATCG
>Ga0207058_1028_pt1 | contig 35581 bp, 27 predicted proteins | sample Alteio_BWMinCont_34_FD_153271 | JGI IMG/M metagenome (GOLD analysis project Ga0207058, IMG submission 153271) | Enriched cells from forest soil in Barre Woods Harvard Forest LTER site, Petersham, Massachusetts, United States -... | ecosystem: Environmental > Terrestrial > Soil > Temperate forest >...
GTCATCGGCTCCGTCGCGTGGGTGGCCCGCCGGATTAGCGCCTGCACCCGCGCCAACAATTCGGAAAAGACAAAGGGCTTGGTCAGGTAATCGTCCCCGCCCGCCTGGAGGCCTTTGATCCGATCATCCACGCTCGCCTTGGCGCTGAGAATCAACACGGGTGTGTGAATCTTTTTTTTGCGCAGTGTCCCGAGCAACGTCAACCCGTCCACGCGAGGCAGCATGAGGTCCAGCACCGCCGCGTCATAAGTCGTGCTCGTCATCAGGTCGAGACCTTCCTCGCCGTCTTTCGCGCAATCGACGGCATAGCCATTTTGCTTCAGGCCGTTCGCCACGAACGACGCGATCTTGCTGTCATCTTCCACGACCAGAATGCGCATAAGGCGAGTATGGACAGGTTTCCTTCCGGTTTCCAATCGTACTTCATCTTTTCATGGAGGGTCCGGCTCCATCCAGGCCGCGAACTAACGGGAAATATCTCCGAGGTAGCCGCCGCTGTCCCTGGCGGCGATGCCTTTTTTCTCGACGGACCGCCGCCAGGGACAGCGGCGGCTACCTCGGAAACGAACCCATATCCAAGAGATTAACGGTTTGTAATTCGCCAGACAGAAACGGGCCACCTCCCTGGTGTCTATTCATCACAGAGACCGGCAGCACGACGCGAGACTGGTCATAACCAAAAACCAAATCGAAAGACAACGACCTCTATGAAACTCAACGTATGGAATCCGCAATCCGCGGAAAGCAACACCGCCACGCTGCCGGAACCCGCCCTTGAGGCAGGTGCCCCGCAGTTTGACGAAATCAAATATCAACCCCGAACCGCCACCCGCAATGTCACTCCTCCGCACAATATCCCCTCGACCACCGGCCCCAATGCCGCCATTCGCGAAATCCAGGAGGCCGTCCGCGAAAACTCCGGTTGGGTGCAACCGCTCGAACAGGAACTGGGACGAGTCATCGTTGGCCAGAAACACCTGGTCAATCGACTTCTGGTTGCGCTTGTAACCAACGGGCATGTGCTGCTCGAAGGCGTTCCCGGCCTCGCCAAGACGCTTGCGCTTAAGACGCTCGCCAGCGCGATCAACGTCCAATTCAAGCGCCTGCAATTCACGCCGGACATGCTGCCCGCCGATATCGTCGGCACCACCATCTACAATCCGCAAAGTGGCGAGTTCAAGGTCAAGCACGGCCCGATCTTCAGCAATCTCATCCTCGCGGACGAAATTAATCGCGCGCCCGCCAAGGTCCAAAGTGCGTTGCTCGAAGCGATGCAGGAAAAGCAGGTGACCATCGGCGATGAAACTTTCGCTCTGCCGGAAGTTTTCCTCGTCCTGGCCACGCAGAATCCGCTCGAACAGGAAGGCACCTATCCATTGCCCGAGGCGCAACTCGACCGCTTCATGATGAAGGTCATCGTCACCTATCCGAATCACGTCGAGGAACGCGCGATCCTGGAGGCGATGGCGACCACCGAGCCTGCGCTGGGCGTGACTCCCGTCGTTTCCGGCGAGGAAATTCTCGCTGCCCGCCGCGTGGTGAACTCGATCTACATCGACGACAAAATCAAGGAGTACATCGTAAACATCGTTCTCGCCACGCGTGATCCCAAGGCCGCCAACGTGGACCTCAACGGCTACCTGGAATACGGCGCCTCGCCCCGCGCGACGATCAACCTGGCCATGGCCGCACGCGCCGCCGCCTTCATCGCCGGACGCGCCTATGTCACGCCGCAGGACGTGAAGAACATCGCCCCCGATATTCTTCGTCATCGCGTTGCGGTCAGCTACGAAGCCGAGGCCGAGAACATCACCTCGGAAGACGTGGTCCGTAAAATCCTCGACACCCTCGCCGTTCCGTAAAACCCACAACACTACTTCAACACGAAGGGACTCCCCATGAATACCGATCGAAACAAAGCCATCATGAAAAAAATGCGGCAGCTCGAAGTCCGCACCCGCCGGAAGGTGACCGATACGCTCGCCGGTCAGTATCACTCGGTCTTCAAGGGCCGTGGCATGGACTTCGATGAAGTCCGCGAATATGTCGCGGGCGACGAAACGCGAGCCATCGACTGGAATGTCACGGCTCGCGCGGGGCGTCCCTTCGTAAAGAAATTCACGGAGGAACGCGAGTTGACCATCCTGCTCGTCGTCGATGTCAGCGCCTCGGGCAATTTCGGCTCAGCGGCGCAAAGCAAGCGCGAGCTCGCCGCCGAGATGGCCAGCGTCCTCGCGTTCTCCGCCATCAAGAACAACGACAAGGTCGGCCTGATTCTCTACAGCGACGGCATCGAGGAATACATCCCGCCAAAAAAAGGACGTCGCCACGTCATGCGTGTTGTACGCGAGATTCTCTTCTTCGAGCAGAAGGGCCGCGGCACCGACACGGTCAAGGCGCTGGACTTCGCCAATCACATTCTGCATCGCCGGGCCATCGTCTTCCTCGTCTCGGATTTCCAATCCAGCGGCGATCCCGATACAGCCCTGGCGGAACTCCGCCGAGCGATGCGCCAGACGAATCGTCGCCACGACTTGATTGCGCTGCATATCGAAGATGCCCGTGAGAAATCGCTGCCCGATGTCGGGGTGCTCGCGTTGGAGGATGCCGAGACCGGTGAAGTGATCGAGCTCGATACCACCGATCCCAAAGTGCGCTCGCGTTTTGAGCAAGAAGTCGCCGAACGTCGCCAGCATATCCGCCACGGCATTCGCTCCGAGGCAGTTGACGTTCTCGAACTCGACACCGCCACGCCTTATCTGCCCGCCCTGCAACGCTTTTTCAAGAACCGGGAAAGGAAACACTAAGATGAAAGGACGTCTATCCTCCTTTGTCCGGACCGCGCTGGTCGTCACCCTGATGACAGGCCTGGCCGCCAGCACGGCAACCCTTCTGCACGCGCAGACCACTCCTCCGATCCGGCCCACCGCACCCCCGAGCCAGACCGTCGGAGCGCCCGCCGCCGCCCCTGCCACTGCCGCCGAGGACATCCGCGATATTCGTGGACCCAAGGCCGTTCCTTCACCGGAACTCTGGCTGGTGGAGGCGGCGGGGACTGCTGCACTCGTCGCGTTGGCCTACGCCGCCTGGCGCTGGCATCGCCGCGTGAAGTCCACTCCGAAGACAGCCGGTGAAATCGCGCTGGAACAACTCGAGAAGGCGCTCCGCCTCATGCAACCGGAGACCGCTCGCGAGTTCTCCATCGCTGTATCGGAAATTATCCGCAAGTACATCGAAGCGCGATTTCAAGTCCGGGCTTCCCATCAAACCACCGAGGAATTTCTTCGCAATTTGGTGGAAACGTCCGATGCCATGCTCGCTGGTCACCGGGAATTGCTCGGCGACTTTCTGGGCCACTGCGATCTCGCGAAATTCGCCCGCTGGATCCTGTCCGCGGACGAAATGAAAACGATGCATGACAGCGCCCGCGCTTTCGTCCTGGAAACAGGCAAGGCGCCCGCGGCATCTGCACCGTCCATTCCCGCCATCGCGACGACTCCCACTTCGACCCAACCCCTCACCACTTCAAATATATGATCCGATTTCTTCAACCCGAATGGCTCGCCCTCCTGGCCCTGCTCCCGCTGATTTTGATCTGGCGCGGTCGCCGCGGCACGGTGGCTGCCGTTGAATATTCCAACATCACGGCCGCCAAAACTGCCGCCCGCGAAACTCGCAGCCGATTCGGTTGTTGGGCCAAGTTCCTGCCCGTGCTAGCCGGTGCTTTGATCGTGGTCGGCCTGGCCCGCCCACAACTCGTCCATGGACGCACCGAAGTCGAGGCCAGCGGCATCGACATTATGCTTTGCGTCGACGTGTCAGGCTCCATGCAGGCACTCGATTTCAAACTGAATGGTGTACCGACCAATCGCATCGATATCGTGAAGTCGGTCGTGTCGAAGTTCATCGATGACCGGCCCAACGACCGCATCGGCATCATCGCGTTCTCTGCGGCGCCCTACCTGGTCAGCCCTCCTACGCTCGACCACGACTGGCTCCAGCAGAATCTCGACCGCGTGAAAGTCGCCGGTGACATGGGCGTCGAGGACGGCACCGCCATCGGTTCCGCCATCGCCTCGGGCACCAATCGTCTGCGCAATCTTCCCTCCAAATCGAAGATCATCGTGCTCCTCACCGACGGCGCCAACAACATGGGGAAAATCTCGCCGCCTGCAGCCGCTGAGGCCGCCAAGGCCCTGGGCGTGAAAATTTACACCATCGGCGCTGGTGCCGAGGGCCAAATACCCGAGCCAGTCAAGGACGCCGCGGGCAATACGCAGATCGTCATGGCCAAGTCCGATGTCGATGTGGATCTCCTCAAGAAAATCGCTGACACCACAGGCGGACAGTTCTACCGCGCCACCGATACCGATTCGCTTCAGACCATCTACTCCCAGATCAATAGCCTCGAAAGAACAACCGCCAAGGTTCACAAGTTCGAAAAGGTGAAGGATGTCTTTGCCTGGGCCGTGGTGCCCGCGTTCGCCCTGCTTGGCCTGGGTGTTTTCCTCGAGCAAACCCGCCTGCGCCGCCTTCCCTAACTCTTTATTCATCACCTCCCACCTCGCAACATTTATGAAATTCGCTGAACCCCTTTGGTTATTTGCCGGACTGACCGCCTGCGCCTTGTTGATCTGGACCTGGCGCCGGTACGACTCGCGCCAACGCGCCTCGCTCGCCGTCTTCGCCTCGAGTCATCTCCACGCGCAATTGACGGCTTCGTTTTCCGTGGCGCGCCGCAATCTTCAACGCGCGCTCTTCGCCGCCAGCGTGGCCTTGCTGTTCATTGCGCTCGCTCGTCCCGAAGCCGGTTTTCGTTGGGAAGAAGTGAAGCGCAAGGGCGTGGAAATTCTGTTCGCCGTCGATACTTCCAAGAGCATGTTGACACCCGATGTGAAGCCCGACCGCCTCACTCGCGCCAAGCTTGCGATCGACGATTTTCTCGGCCATCTCGACGGGGACGGCGTCGGCCTGGTCGCCTTTGCCGGCAACGCCTTTCTCCAATGTCCGATCACGCTCGACTACGACGCCTTCAACGAATCGCTCGACGCTCTCGATACCAATACGATTCCGCGCGGCGGCACCGATATCTCCAGCGCCATCCGTGAAGCCCAGACCGCGCTGGCCAACCGCCCCGGCTCCGACAAAATCCTGGTCCTCCTGACCGATGGCGAAGATCTTGAAGGCAGCGCAGTTGATGCTGCCAAGGCCGCCGCACAAACCGGACTTAAGATTTACACCATCGGCGTCGGCACTTCCAACGGCGATCTCATTCCGCTCCCCGCCGAGAACGGTGGCGGCTTTGTTAAGGATAGCTCCGGCCAATTCGTCAAATCCCACCTCGATGAAGCGGGACTCAAAGCCATCGCTGAGGCGACCGGAGGCAGCTATGCCGCTCTCGGACCGCAAGGCCAGGGACTCGATACCATCTATCAAAATTATATCGCGCCTCTTACTAAGCACGATCTGGCTTCACGCCAACAGAAGGTCTACATCGAGCGCTATCAATGGCCGCTGGCCGGTTCACTTGCAATGCTCATGGCCAGTTTGCTCATCGGCACACGGAAAAACGTCCGCCGTCCCGCGCGCAATTTGGTGCCGCCTGTTCCCGCAATGCCCCGGCGTCGCATGGTTCTGCAAGGTGCGACTGCCCTCGCCGCCGTGATGTTGGTCTCGCTCTCCCAGGCTCACGCCTCGTTGAGCACGGCGGAATCTGCTTACAAGAAAGGCGATTACACCACGGCTCAAAAGGAATACACCGCGGCGGCGCAAAAGCAGCCCGACAAGACCGCCCTCCAGTTCAATGCAGGCGACGCGGCCTACAAGGCTGGTCAATATCCCCAGGCTGCCGAAGCTTTCCAAAAAGCGCTCGGCACGCAGCAGTCCGCCGATCCCCAGCAACTCGCCGGGCAGCAGGACGCTTATTACAACTTGGGCAACACGCTCTATCGCGCTGGCCAGAAAACGGAGAAGGACAAAGTCGATGACACCATCAAGACGTGGGAGCAATCCATCAAGTCCTACGACTCGGCCCTGCAACTCAAGGCCGACGACGCTGATGCCAAATTCAACCGCGATCTCGTTCAACGCAAACTCGACGACCTGAAGAAAAAACAGCAACAGCAGCAGCAACAAAAGCAGGATCAAAAACAAGACCAGAAGGATCAACAGAATCAAAAGGACCAAAACCAGCAAGGCCAATCGAGCCAGGACAACAAGGACCAGAAAGATCAACAGGGTGGCCAAAGCTCCAACGATAAAAATCAAAAGCCCCAGGATTCCAAGGACCCGTCCGGCAAAGGCGCTGACGACAAGAATGTCGCTGGCAAGGACCAGCAGAATCAATCCGGTCAACAGCCCAAGGACCCAAGTGGCAAGGGCGGCCAGAAAGACCAGACAGCTCAAAACCAAGGCCAAGGTCAGGACAAACAAGATCAACAGAAGAGTCCCGTCCAGCAACCTGATCAAAACTCAACCGCGCAAAACCAGAATAAGCCCGATCAAGGTTCCGGCAACAAACCCGATCAGCAACAAGGCCAACAGCCGCAGGGCCAACAACCCAATGCCGGGAATGGATCTTCTGTAGCTCAAAATGCCGCTGATCAAAACGGCCAGGCTTCGGAACAACGCACTCCCGGCGAGATGAGCAAACAGGAAGCTCGCCAACTTCTCGATTCGTTGAAAGACGAACAAAAGGCGCTGCCCGGAACGCCCGTGGCGCGCAACGGCGATAACAACAATCAGAACGATCAACCCCTCAAGGATTGGTAATATGAAAAAGACATCCTCTCATTTCATTCGCAACCTTGGCGCGGTCGCGATTCTCACCATCACCGCGCTCTCCGCCCGCGCCACGGTGAGCATGCAACTTGATCGCAGCGACATCAACGCGGATGAAGCCGCCGAGTTGACCGTCAATGCCTCCGGCAATGGCAGCAACTCCGTCGAGCCACCAACTGTGGCTGGACTTCAATTCACCGCCGTCAGTCAATCAAGCCAGATCGAGATCATCAACGGCAATGCCAGTTCAACCTCATCGATCACCTATGAAGTCACCGCACAAGGCCCCGGCACCTACACCATTCCGTCGCCCGATCCCAACGCGCAGAAATTAATTTTGCACGTCCACGTTGGTTCCGGAGCAGGAAACAGCAGCGGCCCCGCGCAAGTCGCCTCCACACCGACGACCAGTACGAGTCCCGCTCAAGCCCTTCCAAATCCCTTCATTCAGGGAACGACACCTGGCGCGCCACACATGGTCGCCAACGGCGCCGCCTTCATGCGCATGCAAATGCCGAAGCACGATCTCTACGTCGGAGAAACCGTGCCAGTAGATATCCAGATCGGCCTGCGCAGCGGAATGGCCGCCAACATCACTGGTCTTCCCACCCTCAGCGCCGACGCCTTCACCTTGAATAAACTCACCGACAAACCGGAGCAGACCCAGGAGGAAATCAACGGACAGCCATACACCATCCTCACTTGGCACAGCGTGCTCGCTGCCGTGAAGCCTGGCGATTTCTCGCTCGCGGTGCAGACCCCCGTCACGATCCAGGTGCGCACCGCCGCGCCCCGGATGTCGAACGACGCATCGGACATGTTCAACGATCCATTCTTCCAAAACTTTTTCGGCGGCGTAACGCAAAAGGACATCACCCTTGCGAATGAACCCGCCGCCATCAAAGTTCTTCCGCTTCCTACCGCTGGCCAACCGGCCGACTTCAGCGGCGCCGTCGGAGCCTTCACGATCAATAGTGAAATTTCTTCCCCAACCGGAACGGTCGGCGATCCTCTTACCCTCCGTCTGAAAGTCAGCGGCGCCGGGGCGTTCGATCGCGTGGAAAGCTCCATGCTCGGTTCAATAGACGGATGGAAAACCTATCGCGCCGCCGGGAAATTCGTTCCGTCCGATTCCGTTTGTTATCGTGGCGAAAAGGATTTCGAGCAGGCCATCATCCCCCTGCATCCCGGTCAACAAACCGTGCCGCCGCTCTCCTTCAGTTTCTTCAATCCGGAAACGCATCAGTACGAAACGCTTCATTCCGCAACCGGCACCGTCGATGTCGCCCCCGGCTCAATGGCTACGACCACTCCTGCGGCTTCTCCAATCCAAACAGCAACGACAACTCCACCGACAGCTCCCACAACTGGATTACGTCCCGACATGACCGAAACCGGTGTCGCCGTTCGGACGCTTCAACCACTCTACTTTCAGCCCGGCTTCCTGCTCGCGCAATCGACCCTCGCGCTGGCCTTCATCGGTGCCGGATTTTGGTCGCGTCGCAATGACCAACTCGCTGCGGATCCCATTCGCCGCAAACGCATCCAGGAGTTTAAGGCCGTCCATGGTTTTCTCGCGCAAATGGATTCCGCCGCGAATCAACGCGATGCCTCCACCTTTTTCCTCTCCGCTCGACAGGCGTTACAACACTGCCTGGCCTCGCGTTGGAAGATGACGCCCGCCGCCATCACCCTCGCCGAGATCGACACTCGCCTGGACGAGAACGGCGAGAACGTGCGCCGCGTCTTTGCGCTCGCCGACGAACTGGCTTACTCCGGCGACGCCTCCATCGATGTCGATTTTCCAGCCTGGAAACAAACCGTGCATCAACTCGTCAAAGAAACGGAAACACTATGAACATCCCATCCCGCGCCCATCTACCACTGCTGATCATTCTCACATTTGTGGTGCTCAGCACGCTGGTCCTCGCCACTTCGCTGGTGGGTTTGCACGCCAACGCAAAGGGGCCGGTCTATTCCGCCCCCGCACTGTTTAATCAGGCCAACGCGGAGACACAACAAGGCAAGACCGGCGAAGCCATCGCCAATTACGAACGCGCCCGTCTCCTCGCTCCTGGCAATCCCGACATCGCCGCCAATCTCCATTGGACTCGCGAACATGCGGGACTGCCCGACGCTTCCGTCGATTGGCTCGACCGTGCCACTTCGTGGGCCAGCCCCAACACGATGGCGCTCCTCGGCTGGCTCGGTTTGGTTCTTACTGGCGCAGGCATCCTGTCGGCGAGTTCCCTTTCCTGGTCACGCGTCGGCTTCCATCTGACGACCTTTGCGGGAATCACGCTGCTCACTCTTTCCGCCATGAGCGCCATGGCGACCTGGCAAAAATGCCGTGAAGCGGTGGTAATCGCAAAAGAGGCCCCGGCCCGCATCTCACCCGTCACGAACGGCGAGACCTCCTTCAAGCTTCGCCCCGGCGAGATGGTCTCCATCCATGGCCACTACAACAATTTTGCACTCGTGCAGAACAGTACAGGTCACTCCGGTTGGGTTGCTCAAACGGACATCACGCCGCTAATTTCTGTTCAGTGATTTTTTCGGGTGGCCCGGACAACTTGAGACCTCTGCGAAAGTTGTCCTCCAAGCAATCTGTCATCTTGAGCTTGTTGCTCACACATGTGGCAAGATTGGTTCTGTAGATCGAAGAAGAAAGGCAGACCAAACTGATCCTTCGACAAGCTCAGGATGACTAATGATAAATGTGAGAGTTTCTCCGGGGTCTCTGAGCGAAGCCGAGGCAATTGATCTGCTTTTCTCAAATGAGCTTCCCGAGCCGCAGTCGAAGGACCTGGCCTGACGAAGCAACCGATGCGGGTAGCGCCAAAATAATCACAAACCTAAAGGCATGCCTCTCGCAGGTTCGATGAGGGAGGACTCGCCTCCGCTCAGGATGACAGCATTTTTTAAAATCGAGAGTTTTGCAGAGGTCTCAATTTGTTGTCCGAGCAACCTCGCCCCGCGAGGTCACAAGAAGCCGTCGAGAAATTTTCTTTTAGCCCTTCTGCCCGTAATAAGCCCCGGCCCCATGCTTCCGCAAAAAATGTTTGTCGATTAAACACTGCGCCAGCGGCTCCGCCTGCGGATTAATCTGCAGCGCATTCAACGCCATCTCCGCCACGATTTCCAACGCAAACGCATTCTCCACTGCCTTGGCACCGCTCGGCCCCCACGCAAAAGGACCATGCCCATGCACCAGCACACCCGGCATCTCCAACGGATCCAAACCCTTGAACCGCTCGACAATGACGTTGCCCGTTTCCCACTCGTAACTGCCCTCGATTTCGGCGGTCGTCATCGGTCGGGTCACCGGTACTTCGCCATAAAAATAATCGGCATGCGTCGTACCCAGACACGGAATGGCTCGTCCCGCCTGAGCAAAACTCACCGCATTCCGCGAATGACTATGGACCACCGAGGCAATATCGCTGAAGGCCAGGAAAAGTCGCCGATGCGTCGCCGTGTCCGATGAAGGCCGCAGTTTCCCCTCGACCTGCTTTCCCTCCAAATCGACCACGACAATATCCTCCGGCGTCAGCTTCGCGTAATCGACGCCACTCGGCTTGATGCCAAAAACGGCCTGTTCGCGATCAAGCACGCTCACATTGCCAAAGGTCAAATCGACCAACCCGAATTTCGGCAGCAACAGATTCGCCTCATAGCATTCCTGCTTCAATTCGCGGTAATGACTCATCGTTAATTCACGCGTTACCGCGGAGTCAATTTATTGCGAAAAACATTCTCGCCCGGATACGGAATGCCCGGCGGGTTCGGCGTATAAATTTCTGCCATGCCGAGCAGTTTGAACGCATCATAGAGCACCGCTCCGCAATGATTGAACGCCACTCCCGCGTGATGATGAAAGCGCCCCAACAACACATGCCGATAGAAGCGCCGGAAGCCAGGAAGATAGGCCGTGCCCGTGCACCCAAACGTCCGCGGATCGAGATCGAGAAAATCGCCCTCAGCAATATAAGCGCGCATCTTGTCGCCGACGCCGTGCACCTGCACCACCGTGATCGGCGAGCCGATAATCTGCCCCTCGATCGTGCCCCGCGTGATGTCCGGCGCCGTGTCCGGTTCCATCAACCGCTTCATAATCACCTGATGCTTCATCTCCGGATTTTTCAGCAGCCGCGTTGCCGTATTGCCGCAATGAAACATCCCAACCATGTCTTCGAGAGGATACTCCTGCAGTTTGGCGTGAAGGTCTTTGGGCACACTGTGATTAATATCGAGAATCGTCACCGTCTGGTCTGACGCGTATTGACTCAATAACTCCGCCACGAGCGAATAAGCGTCGTTCTCGCATGCGATGGGAAACCCCTTGTCCGCCATGCGCCCGTTGATGAAACAGGGTACGTGTTTGAGGCTAAATTCCTGTTCGGACCAACATTGCGTCGCCGCACCGGACAGCTTCAGCCGTTCACGAAAATTATAAATCGCCTTCTCGTAATCGGACAGTCGTGAAACAAATTCCTCGTCCTTCGGCACTCCCGCCACCGACGTTTCCATCTCCTTCGCAATGTCTTTTGCGCCGCCCTCGGCCTTGATCTTCTTGATCTCGTTTTGCAGATCAAAGAGGCCCAACTCCTCGACTTCCATTCCAATGGAAGCAATCGAAGCGCCGTTGTAATTGCAGGTCTCAAAATCGCGCGGACGTGGGCCGAACAAGCCCAGCGTCGCTTTCTTCGCGCCCTTGACCACCTTCATCACCTTGATGAAATGCGAGATCTCGGCCACCCCTTCCGCCGCGCTGACCACCGGCGATTCCGGAATATGAATTCGATCCAGAATGCCGCGCTTGCTCACCGCAAGCACCGCCGAAAGCAGGCCGCACAAAGCGTCGCCCCGTTTTTGCAATAGGCTCGCGGCGCTCTCTTCGGCGGCAGCCAGGATCATCGCAAATCCGCCAAATTCCTTCAGAAAAACCGCGTCCTCAATTTCCGGCGAAAAATTTCCGAGATAAAATACCACGGCATCCACGCCCGCCGCCTTAAGCTGGCTGGCCGCTTCATGCGCGTGTTCCTTGGTCTCAATCACGCGACACTCGCCCTGCGGCATGATGAGATTGATGCCCGCATCCGAAGCCGCCTTGAGCAGGCGCTCCGTGCGCTCCACGGAAAGTTCCCGGGGAAAACAATTTCGCGAGGCCGAGACAAGGCCGAGGGTGATCGAGGGTGAATACTGGCCGATGGGCAGATGCATAAGTGGTGATTGGTTATAAATGAAACGCGCCGGGCTTCAACCCTTGCGATTTTGTTCTTCCTTGAGGCGGATGAGATCCTTCATGACATGCTTCAGGTTAACCTGCGACGACACCCCGCCAAAGGCATCGTGAAGCTGGCGATAAAGACCATAAAGCTGATCGTAAACTTTTTGTCGCACAGGATCGGGGCGATACGAAATTTCCTTGATCGTCGTCATTTTCCGTTGCGCTTCCGGAAAACTTTTGTATCCACCGCGAGCTTCCCCCGCCAGAACCGTCGCAGCCACAGCAGCCCCGAGCGCACATGCCTGGCTCGAACCGGACACCTGCATCGTGCGCCCCGTCACATCGGCGTAAATCTGCATGAGCAATCCGTTTTTCTCCGCGATACCTCCGCAACAAACCACCCGTGTGATCGGCACGTCATGTTCCGCGATCCGCTCGATGATGGCCCGTGCGCCGAAAGCGGTCGCCTCAATCAGCGCGCGATAAATTTCCGCCGGCGTGGTGTAAAGCGTCTGCCCGAGAAGCAATCCGGTCAACCGCGGATCGACGAGCACCGTCCGATTGCCGTTATTCCAGTCCAGCGCCAGTAATCCACTCTGTCCCGGCAAGAGCGCTTCCGCTTCGCGCGAAAATTGCGCGTGCATCCCCGCGTCTCCCTGGCAAACGACTTCGACAAACCATTTGAAAATATCGCCAACCGCCGATTGTCCCGCCTCGATGCCATAAAAGCCCGGTAGAATCGCGCCCTTCACGATGCCGCAAATGCCGGGAATATCGGCGATCTTTTTGTCCGCCGAAACCACCGCGCAGTCGCACGTCGAGGTGCCAATCGCCTTGACCAAAACGCCCTCTTCAATTCCGCTGCCGATCGCTCCGTAATGGACATCGAACTCGCCAATCGCAATCGGAATTCCCTCGGGCAGTCCCAGCTTTTTTGCCCACTCGGCGCACAGCGTTCCCGCTGGCACCGTCGCATCATGCGCCTTTTCATAAAGACGGTCCCGCAACGCGGCCATCTTGGGATCAAGCAGCGTTAAAAATTCCTTGTCGGGCAACCCGTTCCACTCGTCGCAATAAAGTCCCTTGTGCCCCGCCGCACAAATTCCGCGAACGACTTTCTTCGGGTCGGTCACGCCCGCCAAGACGGAAGGAATGTAATCGCTGAATTCCACCCAGCTATAGGCCGCGTCAAAAACATCCGGCGCCACTTTCAGGCAATGCCAAATCTTCGACCAGAACCATTCCGAGGAATAGATATTGCCGCACTTCGCGATGTAATTTGGTCGATGCTTCGCGGCAAGGCGCGTGATCTCCGCCGCTTCCTGATAACTGGTGTGGTCCTTCCACAACCAGCATTGCGCGGACAGATTTTTGCTCCACTTCGGGTCGTGCGCCAGCGGAACATTTCGCGCATCGACCGGAATCGGACTCGACCCCGTGGTATCCACGCCAATGCCAATAATTTCACTCGCAGAGAACCCCGGCTTCCGGCTCGCCTGTTCCAGCGCGGCCCGAATACTTTTTTCCAATCCAATCAAATAATCTGCCGGATTTTGCCGCGCCAGGTTGTGATCGTTTTTATCGAGAAGCACTCCCTGGTTCCCGCTGGGATAATCAAAGACGGCCGTTCCCAATTCCTCGCCCGTCGCGCAATCAACGACCAATGCGCGCACCGAATTCGTTCCATAATCGACGCCCAAAGCGGTAAACATGGCGTTAAGCATGAATCATCCCCTCGCGGATGAAAAGCCTTGGTTCAGCGCGGAAGAGTATTTTCCATCCCGAGTCAGTGCGAGTCGCCGGATTTCAATCCCTTCCCCACCGCCTCCAGCACCTGCGTCATTGCCGTCAACGCGCGCCGGGCATCCTGACCGCGCAATTTTCTCACCAGTTGAAGGAGCCGGAGCGGTTTCCGCGTTTTCGCCAGTTCCAGGCTTTCCGGCACCGCCTTGGCGAGTCCCTCCAGAAGCTCCGGCTGGATGCTGTCCGCCATCTTTGCCAGGAGAATGAGATTGCGTATTCCGCGAATCGCCTCCGGCGTATTCGTCGCATCAACGAGTATTTGCAGCACCTTGTCGCCCGAGCCAAGTCCGCCCCGCAAAAGTTCCAGCACGCCGCGATCATGCAACTTCTGCAGCACATCATACGCAGCCAGGAGCGCCTCGGCATGTTCCTGCGGCGCGTTTTCCAACCGGCGAAAAAGTGCTTCGCGCGGATCGCGTGGGGGAAGGTTCATCTCGATTGGCTCGGCCATTTTATTTTCTCCCAAATTGTCTCCACCTTGGACTGGGCCGCGCCGTTTCCCGGCATGTGATAGTCCGGACGCTTCCACTTCTTCTCGATCTCCACACTCAGTTGCGGTGTCGGATGACCGAAGCGCGAATTCACGCGCGGCAGCGGACTCTCCCCCTTTTCCGCCAGCACATTCATCTTCACCGACGACTCTTTATAAGCAGGCGTGTGCGTCGCTTCATCGGTGTGACTACTGGTGAGAAGATTCACCGGACTCTCCGACGAATTCATCGGCATGTAGAGTTCCTTTCCCTTCACGCGTTCGGTCACCAGCGCACGGACGCGAACTTTCCCATATCGCGAAATCAACTGCACCCACGTGCCGCTTTGAATGCCCCGCTCTTCGGCCAATTCGGGCGAAACCTCGACGAAAGTATCCGGTACTTTTTCACGAATACCCGCGCTGCGATAGGTCATAGCGCCCTCGTGAAAATGCTCCAGCATTCGCCCGTTATTTAAGTGCAGATCAAATTCCTCGTTGACCGGATCGCTCGGCATCGAGAGATGAATCGGGTGAAGCCGCGCCTTGCCGTCAGGAAAAGCAAATTCCTTCGTATACAACAGCGGCTGGTCGGTTCCGTCCTCAGCCACCGGCCACTGGAGCGACTTGTAGCCCTCCAAACGCTCGTAAGTCACCCCCGCAAACATCGGCGTCAGCGCCGCGATCTCGCGATAAATTTCTGAGGGATGCCCGTAATTCCAACCCGCTCCCAAGCGATTCGCCACATCCTGAATAATGCGCCAATCGGGCCGGCTTCCCTCCATCGGTTCGAGCACTTGATAGAGCCGCTGAACGCGCCGCTCCGTACTCGTGAACGTGCCCTCTTTTTCCAGGCTCGGACTGGCCGGAAGAACCACATCGGCAAACCGGCACGTATCGCTGAAGAAAATGTCCTGCACGACAAAAAATTCCAACTTGGAAAGCCCACCCCGAACATGGTTCGCGTTCGAGTCGACCACGCTGGTCTCCTCGCCAAACATATACATCGCCTTGAGTTTCCCGTCGTGGACCGCATTGATCATCTCGTGATTATCGAGGCCCTTGACCGTCGGTAACTTCACCTTCCAGGCCGCTTCAAAACGCGCGCGCACCTCGGGATCATCCACGGACTGATAACCGGTCAGGAAATTCGGCATCGCCCCGTGATCGCTTGCGCCCTGGACGTTGTTGTGTCCACGCAACGGATAAGCGCCCGTTCCCGTCCGCATATAATTTCCCGTGACGAGCAACAGATTGGAAATCGCCGTCGAGGTGTCCGATCCCATTGTATGCTGCGTCACGCCCATCGCCCAAAGCACGCAGACGCCGCTGGACTCTGTGATCATGTGCGCAAGCTGCTTCAGCGTCTCGATCGACAGCCCCGTTCTCTCCGCCGCAAATTCCAGCGTGAATGGATCCAGGCTCTTCTCGTACTCATCAAATCCATTCACCCATTGCTTCAAGAAATCGGTTTTTGCCAAACCCTCGTCCCAGATGTAGCGGGTCACGGCACAGAGCCAGATCAGGTCCGTTCCCGGTTTTGGTTGAATGAAAAGATCGGCGCGTTCCGCCATCTCATGCTTGCGGATGTCGGCGACCACCAGCTTCTGTCCGCGCAACTTGTGCGCCTGCTTCACACGTGTCGCCAAAACCGGATGACTCTCCGCCGTATTGCTGCCGATGATCAAAACCAGACCCGCATTTTCGATGTCCTCAATCGATCCCGAATCGCCGCCGAATCCCACCGTGCGGAAAAGCCCCATCGTCGCGGGCGCCTGGCAATAGCGGGAACAATTATCCATGTTGTTCGTGCCGATGACCGCGCGCGCCAGCTTCTGCATGAGGTAACTCTCCTCATTGGTGCATTTCGACGACGAAATAAAAGAGAGCGCATCCGGCCCATCCTTCGCCTTGATTTCCGAGAAGCGCCGCGCCACCAAATCGAGCGCCTCGTCCCAACTCGCCTCGCGAAACGTCTCGCCTTCGCGAATCAACGGCTTGGTCAGGCGCTCCGGGCTGTTCACAAAATCCCAACCGAACTTGCCCTTGATGCAGGTCGAAATCCCATTCGCCGGACCTTTCTCCGGCGCAATTTTCAGAATGTGCCGGTCCTTGGTCCAGACATCGAAACTGCAACCCACGCCACAATACGTGCAGACCGTTTTCGTCTTGCGAATGCGCGATTTCCGCATCGCCGATTCCGCTTCCGAAAGTTCCAGGATCGCGCCATAACCGATATCCGGTTCGATTCCCTTGATCACATCGATCATGCCGTCCAGCGCCGTTTTCGGCATCCCGCTCAGGAAGCCGGCTTTGCCCAGCATCGATTTTTCCATCAGCGCATTGCACGGACACACCGTCACGCAATGACCGCACGACACGCAACTCGATTCGCCGATTGCTTTCCCTCCATCCCACAACACCCGCGGGTTGGGACTGCTCCAATCAATGGAAAGTGTCTCGTTCACCTCTACGTTCTGGCAGGCCTCCACGCAACGTGCACACAACACGCACTGGCTCGGATCGTACCGGTAAAAAGGGTTCGTGGAATCGACCTCATACGGCTTGGGCTCGAATGGAATATTTTGATGCTCCACCGCCAGCATCTTCGTCGTGTTGTGGACCGTGCAATTGCCGTTGTTATTGTCGCAGACCGTACAATAAAGCAGGTGATTCTTGAGCACGCGGTCGAACGCCTCCCGTTGCGCCGCATCGGCCCGCGCCGATTTCGTTTCCACCTTCATGTCTGCCACGACAGGTGTCGCGCACGCCCGCACGAGTTCCCCGTTGACCTCCACCATGCAGGTATCGCACGCCTGAATTTCGCCGAGTTGGGGATGATAGCAGACATGCGGAACCTGCGCATCCCGGCGCAGAAGAAGATCGATCAACCGCTCTTCCGCCATCGTTTCAACAGCCTGCCCATCCAGCGTTACCCTAATCATATTAAGATTCTTTTTTTGCCCAAATAACCCCGGTTCAGAACAACAGACCACTACTTAAAGTTGACCCAAGAAAGCGCCGTGGCAAGTCGTGATTCCGTTATTTAGAGTTTACTAAAAGAGGATGCACCTGATTCGGGTGGCCTGGACAACTTGAGACCTCTGCGAAAGTCCTCCTCCAAGCAATCCGTCATCTTGAGCTTGTCGAAAGATCAGTTCTGTACCTCTGAGAAAAGGCAGACCGAACTGATCCTTCGACAAGCTCAGGATGACTAATGATAAATACGAGAGTTTCGCAGAGATCTCCTTCGGGATAATGAGCAACTGCATCGTTACGGCTGAGCGAAGGCGAGCCAGTCGCTGCCCTATTGAACCGTAAACATATACGTCCCGGATGTCTTATGCCCGCAAATCGCCAGGGCCTTCCACGTCACTGTGTACGTTCCCGCTGCCAGCCTTGGCAACGAAACCATCATCGTCGCCTCGTTGATTTGAACATCCTTTTTATCCACCTCATTCCCTTTGGCGTCAAAAACCTGGAGCGTAGTGAAGGTCTTCTTCATCAGATCCATCGTCATCCAAACTTTCACCTGGGCCGGAGCGACGACTGTACTCCCTACTTTAGGCTCCGCATGATCAAGAAAGGCGTGAGCTTCCACCTGTGAAATAAAGGTCAGTGATAAGATTATAGTAAGAAAAATGCGAAAGATTTTCATTTGTCGGCGTCCTTATCGTTGTTGAAAAAAATCGGGTGCCCGAAAACCTTGGGGAAAAGGTCATCAATGAAAAACTGCACCTGGAAGATCGCGCCGACATTCGGCCCCGTGGACGAGTTGATTGGTATCTGCGCCTCCGCACCGATCTGGCAGTATTTGCTTTCCCAAAGAATACCCGGATTTATCGTCCCCGTGGTGAATCCACCGCCGCGATTAACCGGCGTGTTCATTTGGAACTCCACCAATGGAATGATGTCCTTAAACGGATGCAGCCACTCGACATCCTCCACATGCTGCTGCAGATAAGGCAGACTATATTCCAACGCAAAACCCCACTGCAGGACATCGGGATTCAGCGAGCCATCGGAATTTCCCGCCTCGCCGGGAATGGCATATCCCAGCGTCCCCGTCACCGCAAACGGCTTCAGGTATTTGAGAGCATTCGGCAAATCGCCAAATCCCTTCCCATAATAAAGCTTCGGCGTGTAGGTGCTGTACGAATCGGCGCCGATCAGCTTGCTTCCACTCCCGCCCAAGTCGATCTCCCCTCCAATCGACAGGATAAATTCATGCGGCCCATTCTCGAAGAGCTGATACTTGGCGCTCAGCGACAGGTTATCGAAACCATTCATTCCCGTTTGGCCCTGCGGCTTCTGGAAAATCTCTGTTTCCGTCACGCCCAGCGCGAATTTGGGAAAGATTTCCTTGTCGAACTCGCTCGAGATATCGATCTCCCTTGTTTTGGGCGTCGTGCCATCAGCACTGGCTGGATTGTTGAAGAACGAAATCGTCGGCAACGACAACTCATCCGTGGCAAACGGATCGTCCGTCGTCACCGTCGGCGGAAAGAACCGGTCTCCCTCAAATCCGTGGGCCTGAAGTTTTGTCGTCAAACTGTTCCATGCGATCACGGACATCAGGGCCGCCATCACCATTCTGCGAAACTGAAAAGAAATCATAAGTCATCCTCGTAAGTGTTTTTGAGCAGAGACGTACCCGGTTTTTCCGGCATGTCTCCGCAACTGATGAAGTCCGCAAGACGCGGACGCGCTAAAGCCAGGAATGCTTAAGCGAAACGAGGAGGAGGAACGGGAGGCGCTTCAGCACGAGTCTGAAGAAATTGCGACCAAGCAACGAAATCCTGCGGAGAAACGATCACAGATCGGTCCCCTACAAAAAGCGGCGAAGAAACCTGCTTCTTTTCATGCTGAAAGAGCGTCGCGACCTTCGCGTTATCCGATTCCTTCTTTTCCGCGATCGTCTTGCACAACGCACAGGGATACTGCCCGCTAAAAGTCATCTGGATCGCCTGCGTCACCGGCACCATTTCGGAATATTCGCGAATCATGTTCGCCCACGCCACGCATTGCAGGACCGGCCACTGCCCACCGCACGAAAAAGTAAACGCGACCAAGACCACAAGAAGCGTGATACGTCGCATGGCCAACAGATAGAACGATTTTATCCCGCCATCAAGGGTTTCCCGCTTCAAAGCTCAATTAGAAGCGCCGCTACGAGAACCTCTGTAGTTTTAATCCCTTCGGAGACCGCTGCAAAAAGTCCTCCTTCAAGCAATCCGTCATCTTGAGCTTGTCGCACACACGTGTGGCAAGCCCAGTTCTGTACGTCGGAGAAAAGGCAGACCGAACTGATCCTTCGACAAGCTCAGGATGACTAATGATAAATATGAGAGTTTTGCAGAGGTCTCCTTCGGGTAAATTCCCCGCTACTTGCCCTGGGGTTCTTTAATTCTTCGCTTGATGTAGACAAGAGAACAAAAATTGCAATTGCTATTTTGTGTCTTTAGAATCATTCCGTAAATATGATTGAAAAGTTGCATCAATCTTTCTTCGTGGTTTTTAGCCAAAAGAAATCGACTGCCCTTTCGCCCAGACATGCGCATGAGGCCAGTCAGTCCCATGCAATTCGCCCGAAATCACCAAACGGTTACTCGCCTTTTACGGGACAACTTCCTGAATCCAACTCCCTCGGCATCAAGTTGTCACATTATTTTTCTTGCTCCTTCCTGCACCCCCAAGCCTAGTCTGTTCCATTCCATTAAGTTGTTTTGAAATGGGACTCCGCTCCAAAACCGGATTTTGTCCGCCACGGTGGACCTGCTCCAATAAGAAACCGCCCCGATCTTCACAGAAACTGGCTCAGAACGTGCTAAAACATCGCTGCTAAACCGAATTTTATGCCTACAAATAATCAACCTGCTCCTCGTAGAAAGCCGCCTCGCATCGGTCCCGCCACTTCGGTCAAAGTGGGATCTTCCGCCTCGTCCCCCTCGCCGGTCGTTTCGGCGCCTGCCGCTGTTCCCGCCGCCAAGACCAATCATAAGGATCTGCCTGCCTACGAATTTCTGGGCTATCTCCCGGAGTCCTATGGTTCCAAGAAGCTTTTCCTTGTCGCTCGCGATCCGCATATCCTATTCGCCTACTGGGACTTAAACAACATCCAGTATCAGGAAGCCGCCCGCGCTGCCCACGACGGCAAAATCTTTTTGGAGATCTATGTCCCCAACGAAGGCCGCGTCCAGCAAATCCATGTCTGGGACAGCCACAAGAATTGGTACCTTCAGGTCAACCGACCCGACACCAACTTCATCGCCCAGCTCGGTTACTATCGGCCCGACGGCGGCTTTGAAGTCATCGCCCGTTCGCCCGAAGTCCGCACGCCGCGCGACTCCCTCTCGCCCAACACCGACGCTCGTTTCGTCACCATCCCCTTCAACGTCCCGTTCCGCGAGCTCTACGCCATGATCGCGGCGCAGGCGCACCCCGGCGAAGAACTCGCCGAGACCCTCGCCCGCCTCCAGAAGAGCAACTTCGAGCTCCCCTTCCAGGCACGCGTCCCGCGCGACCTCACCGTCAAGGAAGCCGACGAGCTTCTCGAATACCTCGGCGACGAAGAAGTCCGCCGCCGCATGGTCGGCTCCTTCGAGATCACCGAGATCCTCAAGAAGCGTTACGAAACCGCGCTCTCCTCCGGCCAATGGACCTCCAGTGCCGGGGCCTGGGTCACCAGCCTTAGCAGCCCCTTCGGCGCCTCCTTCGGCAAGGAACGCGGCTTCCACATGCACGTCAATGCCGAGCTCATCATCTACGGCGGCACGACGCCCGATGCCAAAGTCCGCATCGACGGCCAAGACATTACCCTCACCAAGGACGGCACGTTCTCCTACCACTTTGTCTTCCCGGATGGCCAGTTCCACATTCCCATTGAAGCCACCTCCGGCGATGGCGTGGAAGCTCGTAGCGCGCTCCTTTCCTTCCTCCGCATGACCGAACTCGAAGGCGACGTCCGCAAAACCGGCCAGCCCAAGATGGACGAACCCCTCGGTCGCATATAGCCCCGACCAGTGGTAGCCGCCGCTGTCCCTAGCGGCGGATGTCTTTTCCTCCAAACATCCGCCGCTAGGGACAGCGGCGGCTACCTTAAAATGCCTCGGAGCTTGCTCCGGGGTTCTTTACCCGGGCGCTTTTTCCACTCGGACGGAGCGACTTCCAGCACCGCCCGATCACTCGGCCAATCCTGTTCAAGGTTGCGACTCCGAAACGAGTCATAAAATAGTGAAGCCAGCGCGCCCCGGCGCGTCCCGGCTTAAAATGCATGAGGATATCATCCTCGTTCATTTCCCAGCCTGTCATGGAAGCATTCCAGTAGGGATACCACCGCGCATTTCTGGGGTATTCCCTTTTCCATAAAAGAAAATGATGGAGAACCATTTCTTTCCCCGTCGCACAATGATACACCCGTCCCTGCTCCCAACGACAGGGAGCAAGCATGCGCGGAAAATGCTCGAGCGTGCCCTTCTCCTTTAATTCGAAGTGTTCTGCCGCGTCCTCCCAAAAATTCCACGACTCTGAAACCTGCAGTTGGCGTCGAAGCGTCTTGAGCCTCCCCGCCTTTTCCTCCTCCAGCGCTATCTCATTGAGCCGAAGTTCGTCCAGCCCCCACCACGACTCTTGCTTCAGGATATCGAAGACATCGGGCACCTTCCTGAACAGATTGTTCACATGCGCCACATTGCGAAAGAGCGTGCACTGCCCGTTGATGGAATAGTGGGAAGAGGTGAGAATATCATATTGCGACAGCAGATCGTCCGTATAGAACGTGCGGATATGGCCCCAAACCATATCTAAATCGCACCAGCCCCAGAAATCAAAGTCCTTCAGTTTATCTTGAAAGGCCAATCCATACGTCACCTTGAAATCGCACAATTTATAAGGCCTCATCGGCTTGATTTCGGTTCCTATACCTCGCCCTAAAAACGCCCAAAAATCGGGCAGCGTGAAAGGCATAAACTCGAGGTTATAAGGTTTGTTGAACGGCTCAGCCTGGTCGGTGGCCAGGATAAAGTGAACATTCGGATTCCATCGGCAACTCTCCCAGAAAAGCGGCATCCACACCGGCCAACGGCCAAACCAAGGCAAAATAAACGTAATCCGATGCGGAAAACGCGGCAGAAGAGGACGATCAACAATGAATGTGGGAGACGCTGCCATGTGGTGGATAGCCATTTAACGCGAAAACAAAGGGGAAACGAGGGCGAAACGCCGACAGCCCCAGTTTTCTTTGGGTTTCTTATTCGTTCATTCCCATGGAGAGCCAGCCTCCGGCCTGCCCCATTCTCCGTGATAGCCATCGTACCCTTCAGATGTAGCGGCGGTCTATGACCGTCGTGCCTGAGTTGTCCGGGTGCGCAACGCGCGCAGGAAATCGCCAAAAAATCCCACATAAAAGTCCGTCATCCTGAGCTTGTCGAAGGATCAGCCTCCGGTGATTTACCTATTTCGCATGGAGCACACAGAGGCCACGAAGAACCTCTGCATTCCCGTTGCGGTCGTTGCGCCGTTGCGTGAAACAGATTCTTAAATTTTTCCGTCCCCTCCGCGTACGCCATGCGAAACATGAGCGAGTTGCTACCGCTTCCGGAAACGAATAAGGTATTTTCAGTATTCATTAGCACTTGGATAAAATACTCCCTGTTTTGGTTTCTTGTTATTCCTTCTGCGCTCATTTCCCTTGGACGAGGATTTATGAATCCCGGCGGAACTTTCATCTCTTTTTCAGCGACGATCTTGGCAGCCTTTATTTTAATTGGATGTGCGATATTACCTCTTACCAATTATCGCCAGATATCACTGGGTTCACGCATCATCGCTATCACCCACTCTGGAGTAGCTCTCATTGTTCTATGGCTAATGGTTACTTGGACTTGGTCTCTATTTGAGACACCTTATAATCGGGGATATCTGTTTGGGTGGTAATTTGAAGACGGCTTAATCTTCGATTTTTAAGTTTCCATCCGCGCTGCGTCCGGCTTTCCTTATCCACCTGATGCCCACCCACCCCGTAATCGCCATCGACGGCACTGCTGCCTCTGGCAAAAGCACTTTCTCCCGCGCACTTGGCCAGCGTATCGGCTACACCTACGTCAACACCGGCTTCATGTACCGCGGCGTCACCTGGTACATGCAGGAGAAAAACATCCCGCTCACCGATCCCGACGCCATCGCCCGCGAAATCTCCGCCGTTCAAGTGGAAACCCTCCTCCATAACGGCGAACTCGCCTTCCGCATCGCCGGAGTCGATCCCCTCCCGCATGTCCGCGAGGCCCGCGTCAACGAAGGCGTCTCGCAAGTCTCGCAAGTCGGCGCCGTCCGGAAACTCCTCGTCGCGCAACAGCAGGCCCTCGCCGAGCAGGCCCCGCTCGTCATGGAAGGCCGCGACATCGGCACGGTCGTCTTCCCGCAAACGCCCTACAAATTCTACATCGACGCCGACCCCGAAATCCGCGCCCAACGCCGCAGCGCGCAGGGCGAAACCGACGTCATCAAGCACCGCGACGCCCAGGATTCCCAACGCCAGAACTCCCCACTCACCTGCGCGCCCGACGCCGTCCGCCTCGATTCCGGCCGGTTCTCCGTCGAGGAACTCGTCGCCACCGCCCTCGAGCACCTCGCCTCGCGCGGCCTGAAAATCGCGACCTGACCCCTCCTCCGTGCGTTCAATCCTCTAACTGTTCATTCTCACCGTGACCACATCCCTCGCCCAGAACGTTCTCCCCTTGTGGAACGGACCCGCCCCGCAAAGCCATGGCTCCACGCCAGACGACATCCCCACGCTCACTCTTTTTCCTCCCGAAAAATCAACCCCGCTCACCTCCGCCATCATCGTCTGCCCCGGCGGTGGCTACCAGATGTTGGCGGGAGACTACGAGGGCGCCAATGAAGCCCGCTATTTCCAAGGCCAGGGCATCGCCGCCTTCGTTTTAAAATATCGCCTGCCATCCCAAGGCTACCGGCATCCCGTTCCGATGCTCGACGCCCAGCGCGCCATCCGCCTCGTGCGCAGCCACGCCACCGATTGGAAAATTGATCCCGCCAAGGTCGGCATCATGGGCTTTTCCGCCGGCGGCCATCTCGCCGCCACGGTCGACACCCATTTCGATTCCGGCAATCCGCAAGCCAGCGATCCCATCGATCAACAAAGCTGCCGCCCCGATTTCGCCGTGCTCGTCTATCCCGTCATCAGCATGCAGGACGGCGTCACCCATCCAGGCAGCAAGGCCAACCTGCTTGGGCCCAATCCCGATCCTGCTCTCGTTACGAGCCTCTCCAACGAAATGCAGGTCACGCCCCAAACACCGCCGACCGCTCTCGTCCACGCGGAAGACGATGCCACCGTTCCCATTGAAAACAGCCGCCTCATGTTCTCTGCGCTGCAAAAAGCCGGCGTGCCCTCCGTCCTCAATGAATATCCCACCGGTGGCCACGGTTTCGGTTACGGCCCCGACCAGAAAAACGCGCCTCCCGGCTGGCTCGACAAAGTCTATGACTGGCTCAAGGGCCAGGGCTTGATGCCGTAACCGATCCTTAAGAAAAACTCCCTCTTAAAGTCCGTCATCCTGAGCCGTAACGATGCAGTTGAAAATACCGGGAACAGTCAGGCCTTCATTATCTCGAAGGGATTAAATCATATAGCCCAGGGTTGGACTCGCCCGGGAGTCCTACCCTGGGCTATATCACCGTGGCCTTGTACCCTGAAAGGGTTCTATCTTTTCGATGATCGAACTCGAATCGCTTGCTCGAACCCTTTCAGGGTAATTTTTCTTTTCCTATTACCCAGGGTAGCTCGTTCCTCGCAACCCTGGGCTATATGATTTAATCCCTTCGGGATAATGGGCAACTGTATCGTCTCGGCTGAACTTGTCGAAGGATCAATTCCACCTGCCTATTCTCTGACGTTGCGCCGTTGCGTGAAACAAATCGGAAATCCGTTACCCCTCAAACTTCAAGATACGTATCGGCATAACCACCGTCGGGATGCCCTGCAACTGCAACCGCCTCGAAATCGCAAAGGCCGTCTCATTGTGCAGCAGCGGATAATACCATTTCTCCGCCTCGAACAGCAGCTTCCCGGCAAAGTAAACCGAGCGCGGATACATCCCGCGTATCTTCAGGCATAGCCCGGTCGATTCGGCCACCGGATCCGTCCCCAGCGTGTACTCACCCGCCGCGGCCAATCCCAGCGTGTGTGCCAAATGCACATACTGATCAATCGTCTTCTGCCGGTCATGCTTCAACCGCACGACCTCCTCCGTCCCCTTGAAATTCCCAGAATCAAGCACCCCCACCGAGGCAAAATAGACCTGCGAAAACTGTTTCGGAAACGTCTTCAGCGCGATCAGGATCGTATGGATGCCCAGCCCGCCGTAGCTGTTGACCAGGAATACCGCCGTCTGCTTCTTCGGGTCCATCGCCGGAACTTTCTCGGGCATCGGCCCCGTCAACGTGTGCATGTCGCCGAGTTGCTCGTTCAACTCGGCCAGCTTCGCCCGCACCCGCCGGTAATGACGCTGGATGAGCAGGCAAAGAATAATCAGAACGCCGGTCACAAAAATCGTCACCCACGCGCCCTGCTCGAATTTCAAAATCACGACCGCGACCAGGATGCCGAAGCAAAGCACAAACGAAAACGCATGGACGAAAAGCGGCGTAATTCCCTGCTTCCGATGCCTCCGCACCCAACTAAATCGCGACATCCCCAATTGCGAAAGCGAGAACGTCACGAATACGTTGATCGCGTACATCGTCACCAACATGTCCACCGAACCCTTCGTATAAATCAGGCTCCCGATCGCCGCCACGCCCACCATCAAGACTCCATAATGACTCGTCAACCGGTCCGACAGCGAACTGAACCGCCGCGGCACCCAGCCATCCAGCGCCATGTTCGCCATCACGCGCGGGCCGCCAATATAGCCGGTCTGCGCCGCAAAAAGCAGCAGCCCCGCTTCCGACCCCAGCGTCAACCATGTGAACCAATTTCCGAAATGCACGCTATCCACCAGCAACCCGTTCATCGTCCGGCCCGGCACAGGTGACAGGTCGGCCAACAAATAACAAACCATCAAACCACCCGCCGTCACCGCCAGCGAAACCGCCATGTAAAGCATCGTCCATTTCGCGTTCGTCACCTGCGGCTCGCGCATCGCCGAGACGCCGTTGGAAACGGCCTCGATCCCCGTATAGGTACCCGCCCCGCGCGAATAGGCCTGCATGAAAATCACCAGCACCACCCACAGCCCCAAGGTCTGCGCGTCGTGGTGCACCTCCGCGTGAATCTGGCTGATATGGCCCACGATCGTTCCGGGATGCACGACAAACACCCCGATCATCAGCGCCAGGTGAGTCGCGACGAAGAGCAGAAAGATCGGTACGATGACGTTGATCGATTCCTTTATTCCCCGCAAATTCAAAAGAACCAGCGCACCGATCATGATGAACTCCACCGCCAGTTTCCACGAAAGAAATTCAGGCGGTACCACATTGAAAATCTGATCGACACTGGAGGCGACCGACGTCGTCACCGTCAGCACGTAATCGACGAGAAGCGCACAACCCGAAATCAAGCCGAAGTAGGGCCCCAACAACTTCGTCGCCACGCCGTACCCGCCGCCGCTGTAGGGAAAGTGCTCGATCAACCCGGCGTATGACCACGAAATCACCGCGACCGTGATCGTCGTCGCGATCGCCAGTAGAATCGCCAGTTCCGCGTGATTTCCCGTCTTCAGGCCGAACAGAGCCCGGAACGACTCGTCCGGGCCGTATGCGCATGAGCTCAATCCATCGACGCCCAGCCCCACCCAGGCCAGGAACGGAATCAGCGAAATCGAGTGAAACAGCGAGGGATCATGAATATCCCGCGGCTTCCCGAAAAGCATGCTCCGAAAAGTCGAATGCTGGTGAACCTTCTCCACTATCAACGATGCTTCCTTCGGCTTCGGAGTTTCTTGGGGCGGCATGGACATCGGGTTGAACCTTTGGGAGAGCAAAGTCTCGGGATTACCCGGAAATTTGCAATCCTCCTGTAGCGCCGCCCATGCCAACCCTAACCTGGAGGGTCGCCGCCAGATGTGTCTGCCGCCCTGACCCATTCCCATTGTCTCCATCGATCAATTCCGTAATTCCGTTAATTCCGTCAAAATTTCCCCTCAGCCTTCGTATTTCCCAGTCCTGCAATTTGGAAATCTGGAAAATTTGGTAATTTGGTCTGCCTTCCTGTACCCCCTGCAGTTCCATAAAAGTCGCCTTCCCACCCCACCCCCTCTATATAGGAAGCTCGATGGATCTCTACCCCCTCAACCTCATCCTCGCGATCGCCACCGCCTCGGCCACCATCTTCCTCGGCTTCCTCCCCACCAAAAACATCAGCTCCACTTTTTTTGCCAACGAAACCGGCAAAGCCATCCTCGCCTGGGGCCTCGTCGCCGTCATGTCATCCTCCAAGATCCTCCACTTTCCGATCATGCTCGCCTTCTTCTGCTTCGCCGCCTGGTGGAACTTCGGCAGAGACCGCGCCCTCAGCGGCAAAATGTGGCTCAGCGTCGCCTCCGGCCTCGGCATCAGCATCGGCGTCATGACCATCCTCGCCGTCACGCCCCAAGCCAATCCCCCCGGCCTCCCTCAACTCAACGAAACCCTTCTCCTCGCCTCCATCTACCTCGGCAGCGCCATCATCGGCCTCGCCTACGTCTGCTTCGCACTCGTTCAAGGCACTAACTCCGGGGTAACCCAAGGCGTTATCCAACGTTATGTGGGGCTTCTTTTTGGACTGACTCTGTTACGTGCCGCTGCGATGCTGGCATCTGCCTTCCTGCCAGGCGTCCGTGCAAATGCATTTTCTGATCTAAAGATTCCTGCTCGCATTTGGACTGAGATAGGCATTCCTATTGAAACAGTTCGGGAAACTCTCCTTTTCTCGATTATTCTGTTAATCCTTACGGTTATGGTATTGCCCGCTTTGGCTTTCCTCGCCAAACGTGCAACCGAGTTTTCATCTCGTATCCAGCCAACGCGTTTCCTCATTGCCATTATGTTTTTCGGATTTATGACGGAATTTTTCGCCCGAATCGCTAGGCTATAAGAAGTTGACGTCCTGAGAAGTGCTTCAGAATCCCAGAGAAAAAACCTCTCCTCGGAGTAGTCCCTTCCGTCAATTTGGAAAATTCCGTTAATTCCGTCTAAATCCCCTGCTCCTCCCCAATCCTGTTAATCCTGTCAAAAATCCCCCCCGTCTTCCCCAAAAAGAAAAACGGCCCGGGATGCTCTCGCACCACCGGGCCGCCCCCATTTCCTTTTTCTCCTCTAACTCTAACACGTGTCAGGTCCAACCAACCCCGCCCGTACTAATCGACGAACCGGGCCAGTTGGACCAAAAATCGGAACCAAAGGGCCTTCCATCCCCGCGCTTCGAGCGAAATCGCGCGAGCTTGTGCAGGGCGGGGGCCACATCGGTTCATACCCCTCCTCAAGCAGCCACCTTGCCAATTCCCCGTAAAGCCATCGCTTTTTAATCCGCCCTGGCATCAACCTCTGGGGTAACCGCCGTACTCAGGGCGACGTTGCCTTCCCTCGCCGCAAACTCCATTTCGCGCTAACTCTTCACCGCACTCATATCCCCCGCCGTAACCACTTCCACCTCGCCCGAATCCCCCCGCAACAGCAGCGCCCCCGACTCATCCAGCCCCACCGCCTGCCCGTGCTTCGTTCCCCGCGCCGTCGTCAACGTCACCCGTTGCCCCAACGTCAAGCTACTCGCCGCCCACGCCTCGCGCGCCTCGGCAAAAGGCCTCGCCAACCGCCGCTCAAAAGCCTGTAACAACGCCACCAGCATATCCGCCCGACGAAACATCTCCCCCGTCACCAACCGCAACGACGTCGCCAATCCCCGCACCTCCGGCGAAAAATCCTCCGCCTCGTGCCCGACGTTGATCCCAATCCCCACCACCGCAAAGGCCAGCCGCGCGCCCATCGGCTCCGTCTCAATCAACAAACCGGCCAGCTTGCGTCCATTCATCAACAGATCATTTGGCCATTTAATCTGCGGTCGAAATCCCGCCACTGCCTCCACAGCATCCATCGCGGCCACGCTGCTCAAAATCGTCAACCGACCCGCCTCCGTCATCGCCAGATCTGGCCGCAAAAGAATCGAGACATAGAGCCCCCGGTTCGGCGGCGACTCCCAACTGCGCCCCAACCGCCCCCTCCCCCGCGTCTGCCTCGACGCCGCCACCACAAACCCTGCCTTCACACCCTTGCGCCCCTGTTCCCGCGCCACATCATTCGTCGAAGCCGTTTCCGCCAGTAAAAATGGATTCCAAATCAGCGACGAATTTTCCCGCGCCGGACAACGCCCCGCGATCTCCTCCGCGCACCAGACATCCGGCGGTTCCTGCATCCCAATCCCGCCCTGCGGATGAAACACCACCGGATAACCCGCCTCCACATAAGGCGCCAGCCTTCGCTCCAAATCATCAGGAGATACGCCTGCACCACCGGCTAATTCCCGCCGAGAAACCAGTTGCCCCTTCGCCGAAAAAAGCGCCCCCAGCAGCGCGGCATCCTGTTTTGGAGTTACATTCATAACCTACGCCTTGGGTTCATGCCGCTTAACGCCGGAAAATTTGTCCAGCCCCCGATCAAACGAGGCGACCGCCACCTGATCGAATCGAGCTTCAGCCGCAAGACACGCGTCACCAAAAGAGACATTCCGGGTTTGGTAATCTTCGACTGCCTCGAGAATCCAGCCTGGGCAGGTGATCGTAACACCTGGCGCGGTTAAAACCTTAAGTAACTCTCGCCCAATATCCGCGCGATCAATTTCGTAATAGCTCTGAAGCGTGAAGATGGACTCTGTGATCGCAATAAAGGAAATGCGTAAATTGATTTTGCCGGAACCGGCATCCGCAAATAACTTTTTGGCGGCCGCGCCGTGAGTGGGATGATCATTCGTCAGAAAACGAAGAATGATGTTGGTATCCAGCAGGTAAGCCGGTTTCATTCTAACGCCTCTTAGTGCCCATCTGCCTGCCTACGGCTTTTTCCATACCCCGGGTTTCTTCCTCAATGGAGACAAATTTTCGCTTGGGCTTCAGCGCGCCGAAGGCGGTGGAAACGTCCGGCACGGGCTGCAAAATGATCTTCCCGTTCTTCACCGTCTGTTTGAATCGTGTGCCCGCCCGCAACTTCAACTGGCGAACAAACGCAACACTAACCGTGGTTTGATTCTTGGGCGACAGCGTTGAAATCGTCATTTTCTTTTTCTTTTTTAACTGGTCCCAAACTAACACGATTACCGTAAAGAATAAAAGTAAAGTAAAGCATCATCCATAAACCTTACCGTTACTGTCCCCTTGCCTCCACTTTCTCTAAAATTCCGTAATCCCGTTAATTCCGTCAAAATTTCCCCTCAAATTTGGCAATCAGGTCCATTCGATAACGGGGTCATGCTTCCGCGCATTTTTCCCTATTCTTTCACCGCACCTAAACGTTTCTTGGCCGTCACACATTTGTAACAATCGAGTGTCAGTCTCCGTTCGAATCCACGACCTGAGACCTTGGGGTTTCAAGTCTTTAATGAATGAATGAATGAACCCATCTGATCCCATAAAATGAAAAAAATCCTCGCCCTCTCCATCGCTGCGGCCCTCGCCGTCTGCTCCGTCCACGCGGACACCAAAATCGTCATCAAAGGCTCCGACACCCTCGGCGCCAAGCTCGTCCCCCAGCTCGCCGAAGCCTACAAGGCCTCTCACCCGGGCGTCAGCTTCAGCATCGCCGCTGAAGGTTCCACCACCGGCATCGCCGCCATCATCGACGGCACCGCCGATATCGGTATGGCCAGCCGCCGCGCCTTCGATACCGAGTTCTCCGCCGCCGCCTCGAACGGTCGCACGCTCAAGCCCACCATCGTGGCCTATGACGGCATCGCCGTCATCGTCAACAGCTCGAATCCCGTCAGCCGTTTGACCAAGGCCCAGGTCGAAGGCATCTTCTCCGGTGAAATCACCGATTGGAGCGCAGTCGGTGGTAAAGCCGGCCCGATCTCCATCTACACCCGTAACACCTCCTCTGGCACCTATTCCGACTTCAAAAAGATGGCGATGAGCGGCAAGGATTACGCTGGCAGCGCCCAGAAGATGGCCGGTAACGAGGAAATTGCCTCTGAAGTAGGCAAAAATCCAAACGGCATCGGTTATGTCGGCATGGCCTACCTGAGCGCGGCCGGAGTCAAGGCGACCTCGGTGAACGGCGTCAAGCCCTCGATCGCCACGGTCCAGAACCACTCCTATCCTCTGTCCCGCTCCACCTTCTACTACACCAACGGCGCCCCCACCGGCGAAGCCAAGGCCTTCCTTGATTTCACCCTGAGCCCCGCTGGCCAGAAGATCGTTCAAGAAGTCGGCTTCGCTCCTCTGAAATAAGCATATCTGATAAGTGAAAAAGAACCCGCTGAATGAGTTTCATTCAGCGGGTTTTTTCTGGAATATCACTTCCCCGTCCGTCTCTTTTCCCTTCATCCGCCTTCATGTCCCTCATGTCTAATTTCTGTTCTCCCCTCCCCTTCCCCCAATCTTGTTAATCCTGTCCAAAATTTCCCCTCCCCCTCTCCCATGTCCGAGCCCACCAACATCCGCCGCCTCGATCAGCGCCCCCTCAAGGAGGCAATCTCGACTCGCGGCCGCTCCTTCATCCCCGGCCTGACCAAGGACGAGGTGATCAAGTGGTTCTTCGGCGGCAACGCTTGGATGGCCATCGTAATTCTCGGCCTCATCATGCTCTCTCTCTTCAGCCAGAGCGTCGGCTTCAACCCAACTCAGGGATTTTTCGGACAGAATTACCGCAACCTTCTCGTCTATCGCCAAGCCGGACTCGAATTCGTCGACTTGATCAAAAAGGAAACCGCCCAACTCGACCAGGTCAACGCTTACCTCGCCAACGTGCGCCTCCAGGAATTCAAGCGCCTGACCGCCGACGCCCAAAAACAGGGCAAGACCGAAGACCAGGGCCTCACCGATGCCAATGCTGCGCTCGGTCCCTTTGACGATTACGCTGCCAAAGTCAGCGGCCTCGGTGATGGCCTCAACGATATCGTTTCCACCTTGGGCGATACCGCCGTCGCCACCAAATCCTCGCTGAAAGTCCTCGAAGACAAGAAAGCCGAAAAGCAGCTTTATCTCTCCGTCGGCAAAAAAGATCTCGCCGACAAAGTCACTTGGGAGGAAATCGACCTCACCGCCGCCGTCCAACCGCTCAAGGACGCCATCCCCTCGATCCAGGACGCCAACACCAAATTCAGCGCCGGGCTCACAGATCTACTAAAAACTCCGCCCCCATCCCTCAACGCTGACATGACCTCTGAAATGGCCGGACTCAATACCCGCATCCAGGCCTTGATCAACGCCATTCCCGCCGACCAGAAAGCCATCGAAGCCTGGAACCCCAACACACCGCTTCCCTGGTATGCCGGCATCACCGATTTCTTCTTCAGCACAGAGTGGCTCACCGCCAGTTCCTGGCAGGATTACTACGGCATCCTCCCGCTGCTCGTGGGCTCCGTTCTCATCTCCATCGTCGCGCTCGCCATCGCCATCCCGCTCGGCGTCGGCGCCGGCGTCTACATCAACCAAATCGCCACGCCCTGGGAACAAAACACCATCAAGCCCGCCATCGAATTCATCTCCGCGATTCCCTCCGTGGTCCTCGGCTTCTTCGGCGTCGCCATCCTGGGTGAATCGATCCGCGGCTATTCCCACGAAGGTCTCCTCTTTTTCTTTCCCGCCTCCATCGCCGACTCCCTCCCCGGTTGGCTGCACGCCATCCTGGGCTTCTCCTTCCTCCCCGCCTTCAGCGAGCGCCTCAACATCCTCACCGCTGGCGTTCTCCTCGCCTTCATGGCCGTCCCCACCATCTTCACCCTCACGGAAGACGCCATCAATAACGTCCCCCGCTCCTTCAAGGAAGCCTCCTACGCCCTCGGCGCCAATCGCCTCCAGACCATCTGGCGCATCATCCTTCCCGCCTCGCTCTCCGGCGTCATCTCCGCCGTTCTCCTCGGCTTTGGCCGCGTCATCGGCGAGACCATGGTCGTCCTCCTTTGCGCCGGTAACCGCATCGCCATTCCCAAGATGAGCGACGGCCTCATGGTCCTCTTCCAGCCCGTCCACACCATGACCGGCATCATCGCCCAGGAACTCGGCGAAGCCGAAAACGGCAGCATCGAATGGCACGCCCTCTTCATGGTCGGCCTCCTCCTCTTCCTCATCTCTCTCGCCATCAATTTCGGCGCCCAACGAGTCGTCCAAAAATACAAAATCTCCATCGGCTAATCTCTCCCTCTCCTAGAAAAATTCCATTAATTCCCCCCTCCGTCCATGACCGCCCGCACCCATCCCTTCCATCGCAAGACCACCCTGGCCACTTACCAGGAAACGGGTGTCTTCTGGGCCCTGCGCGCCTTCACCTACGTCATCCTCCTCTTCGGCGCCCTCATCTTCGCCATCATCATCTACAAGGGTGCCCCCGCCGTCATCGACGCCGAACGCATCGACTCCACCTTCCCCTTCGTCCATAACGACTTCCTCTTCACCAAGCCCCAGACCCTCCATATTTTCAAGTACAAGGGCGAGATCAAGCAAATGTCCGCCGAGCAATACAACGCCTTCATCGGCCAGATGCCCGATGCTCCAGCCGCGCCCGCCCCCGCAACCGATACAACCACAGCAACTCCCGTCGCACCCGCCCCTGCTGCAACTGACGTGACCGGCACAACCACTGCAACCGGTACAAGCACCGCTGCGGACACAACCACCGCAACGCCCGCTGCCGCTCCTGTTCCTGCCCCCACTCCCGCCCCCATCCTCAGCAACACCGGCATCAACCCCGACGACATCACCGAACATCAAACCTACAGCTACGCCGCCGGTGGTATCTGGCCCCAGATCGTCGGCACCGTCCTCCTCGTCCTCGGCTCCATGACCATCGCCCTCATCCTCGGCATCTTCAGCGCCGTCTATCTCAGCGAATACAGCAAGCAAGGCCCGTTGATCAGCGCCATCCGCCTCGCCATCGTCAACCTTGCGGGCGTTCCCTCCATCGTCTTCGGACTCTTCGGCGTCGGCCTCTTCGTCATCGCCCTGAAATGGAATGTCTCCCTCATGGCGGGCTGGTTCACCCTCGCCTTCATGGTCCTCCCTGTCATCATCACCGCCAGCGAAGAATCCCTCCGCGCCGTCCCGCAGGGTTTTCGTCAGGGCTCCCTCGCTCTCGGCGCCACCAAGTGGCAAACGATTTACCAAAACGTCCTACCTTACGCTCTCCCCGGTATCCTCACCTCGTCCGTCCTCGGCATCGCCCGCGTCGCCGGCGAAACCGCCCCCATCCTCTTCACCGCCGCCTACGCCACCAGCGACAAATTACCCTGGGATCTCAACATCACCCCCGATCGCCTCAGTTCCGGCTTCCTCGGCTACCTCGAATATCCCTTCGTCTGGCTCCACGACTTCGGTCTCCATCCCGTCAACGCGCTGCCCTATCACATCTACGTCGTCAGCTCTAAAATCCCCCAGAACGAGTACACCGAACGCGTGCAATACGGCACTACTTTCGTCTTCCTCGTCCTCGTCATGGTCATCGCCCTCACTTCCGTTCTCCTCCGCATCCGCCTCCGCAACCGTCTCAAGTGGTAAATCCATCCCAATCCCATGAGCCAAAATCCGCCTACATCTATTATGGACGAAACGTCTTCTCACGCTCAAACTAAGCAGGTCGTGACTCAACCGGTTGCCTCTTCCTCCACTCCCGACAAAAGCCCCCGGCTCAACTCGCCGACGCTTATCGACATCAACAACGTCGATTTCTATTACGGCCAAAGCAAGGCGCTTCACGGCATCAATTTCGAAATCAAGGAAAAGCTCGTCACCGCCTTCATCGGGCCATCCGGTTGCGGCAAGTCGACCCTCCTGCGCTGCCTCAACCGCATGAACGATTTGGTCGACGGCACCCGCATCGGCGCGGGTTCGATCAAAATTTCCGGCGTCGATATCTACGATCCCTCCGTCGATGTCATCGAACTCCGCAAGCGCGTCGGCATGGTCTTCCAGAAATCCAATCCGTTCCCGAAGTCCATCTACGAAAACGTCGTCTACGGTCTCCGCCTCCAGGGCATCAACGACAAGGCCCGCCTCGACGAAACCGTCGAGCGCAGCCTGCGCGGCGCCGCTCTCTGGGAAGAAGTCCGCGACCGCCTCCACACCAGCGCACTCGGCCTCTCCGGCGGACAGCAGCAG
>Ga0207058_1029_pt2 | contig 34925 bp, 26 predicted proteins | sample Alteio_BWMinCont_34_FD_153271 | JGI IMG/M metagenome (GOLD analysis project Ga0207058, IMG submission 153271) | Enriched cells from forest soil in Barre Woods Harvard Forest LTER site, Petersham, Massachusetts, United States -... | ecosystem: Environmental > Terrestrial > Soil > Temperate forest >...
GTTGCCAGAGGAGGGAGGCGACTTGGGGATGGAGGTCCAGCGTCCGCGCTAACTCAAGCGCTTCAGCGCCCGGCGACGCTTCCATCCAGCGCTTGCCGAGGGCGCTTAGCGTTGAAGTGGTTTTGGAAATCACGGGGGGCTGATCATGCTCTTGAGTCGATCTTGCGACAAGCTTGGGATGACTAATGCTAAATGTGAGAGTTTCGCGGATGTCTCAAGTAATCTGAGTCAGCCAGAGTTGACCGTCGCACGGAGTGTGACGGCTGCCGCGGAGAATGGGCAGGCCGGCAGACATGTCTGGCGGCGACCCTCCATCGGACGATGGCTACTTCTGAAGACTATTTTATATTGAATGTCTTCTTCTTGAGTTGAGTCCGGCGCACAATTCTCATTCCCGTCAACAAATCTCCCGAAACGCCAATCGGATCAGTCAATAGATCATCCACCTTCGCGAAAGCTGTTTGGCTGGCTTCCTGTTTGCCCAGGCTTTGCAGGCTTACTCCAAGATCGTACCAAGCCTTGGGATTGCTGGGAGTAAGGTTGGCTTCCTTTTCAAAATACTCACAGGCCTCGCCAAAGTTTGATTCTTCTGCTGCTAAAAGCCCGAGGTTGTGCCACGGCCCCGGATGGTTATCTTCAAGTTTTGAGGCTTCAAGATAGGCATGGCGCGCCTCCCCCAAATGACCAAGTCGATGATATGCAGCACCCAATCCCAACCAAGAGGGGAAATCGCTCGAATGAAGAGAAGTCGCCTCTTGATAAAACTTCAGGGCCTGGGAAAGATCATCTCGTTGGGACAAATTAAAGGCCACTTCGCGTAGCGTAGTTAGCAGAAGGTCGTTGGGTGGGGACAACTTGCGGGCATCGGCAAGTTTTAGTTGCGCAGAGTCAAATTCTCCCCTGCGCGCTTCAATCATGGCTAAATAGCAAAGGGCGGAGGGCAGGAAGTTGGATGTACCCTGACTCTGAATGAATGCTGCTCGCGCCTTGCCAAGATTATCTTGCTGGAAGGCAATGACTCCCTGCTTAAACCAGGCGGAACCCAATTCAGGGTTGAGCTGGATAGCTCGATTACAGGCTTCCTCCGCCTCTGAAAGGCGATCAACTGCCGCAAGGACAGTTGCCAGGACATCCCAAGCGCGAAAATTATCAGGGAAGAGAGCCAAAACTTTTCGTGCTATTTCTTCTGCTTCCGCGAACGCACAACGCTCGAACTGGACCAGACTGAAGTTGCATAGGATTTCCGGGTTGGTTGGTTCAAGTTTTTCTGCCTGAACAAAGCACGCCAAGGCGTCATCGAGCCGTCCCAATTTTTGATAAATAATACCGACATTGACCCAAGCGTCACCCTTGACTGGAGAGCGATCTCTAGGTTTCCTGACGGCAGAGAGAGCTTTGGCTTTCACACAGGCATCAAGAGCCTGTTCAAGTTCGTTTTCAGACAGGGCCATGGCTCCTGCTTGGGTATAGAACTTTTGCAGATCAAGTGCCGGGGCATTCGCGATACGGGCTGATTCAAGAGGGACCAGGGCTTCGCGCCATCTGCCTTCGCGAAGTAGTTGGCCGGCTCTGAGTAGTAAAGTGGCCGAGCAAGGATTTTCATCCGTATCCTGCGGGGGCGATTCTTTTGCCGTGTCAGCAAGTCGCGTCAACGTGTCTGTAAGCTGTTGCTTGACGAGTGAGAGCGACAAGCGGCCGGTTTTTCGAACAACCGAACTTACGATCGGCTTTAGCCGCAGGGGTTGGTCAACTGTGGTGTGAAGCTGCCTGTCTCCTGTCGAACGAGCAATTCGCAGGACAGCTGCTTGTCGAAGTGACTCAATTTGCTTGTCGCTTTGCCCTGGGGACAATTGCAAGGCAAGGTCAAGATGAGCTACGGCAACTTCCGGTAGACCGAATTCCTGAAGGTAGTAGACTCCCACCTGCTTGAGCAGACGTGCATTGCTGAAGGCCAACGAAAGATTCTGAAAACCACTGCGCTGCATTGAAGTGACTCGAATGGTCGAATCCGGAAGGGACCTTAATTTGGCTAGTTCTTCGATTCCGCCCAGGATTACCGTAATCGTTTTGACGGAAAGAAAATCTCCCCTGGCTTGGTACCGGGCCAGCAATTGCTGCCACGCATGAGGCTCCAAGATAGATTCAGGCTCAATTTCAGGCATACGGCTTTTTGCTTAAGTCTTCGATTTAGTTGTCTCAACAAGAATGCATTTTGCAAGTGGTTTTGAACATAATTTTTGCGGCAAGGCAAGTATTTCGTTTCGGAGATCATTGGCAAAAACAAATCGTTCTTCTGGAGAAACGAGGACAGATGCGGATGGTATTAATTAGGACATTTTTGGGATAAGATTATGAGTCAGGATTAAAGGCGGCAGCCTACGGCTTATGGGTATTCAGGTAGTCGAGAGCCTCAACCATGGGGGCGCTGGAGACTTGGACCATGCCGTCCAAGGGATGATTCATTTCCTCGATCAGGAAGATGGCGGCGGAGAGGCAGAGGTTGCAAAGCAGGAGGGTGATAAGCATGGTTTTATGGGCCGGGGCGAGGAGACCAATGCCGATAAAAAGCAAGGTGAGCCAGAGAACAAGCACGATGAAAAAGATATTGGGCAACACCGTGCGAGATTGTTCGAGGGCGAGCCAGCGGGCCATGATCAGTTCGTTGGTGAGTCCCTCGGCTTGGGAGAGAAGGGCTTTTTTGGAATCGGTCTCGGGGGTGAGCTTATCCATTTCATCGAAGACGCCATTGAGCCCCCGGCCGACCGCGAGACTGGCCGAGCCGGAAGATTCATCGTGGGACTTGGACCAGATTTTTTGGACGCGCACATTGACGGCCAGGCGGAGTTCCGTGCGGGCGGCCTTGGTTTCGGGACCGTAACGTTCGAAGACTTGATCGAGCACGATGATCTTTGCGCCGGCCTGGGTGATTTCGTTACTGATCGTGTCGAAGGAGCTTTTGGCCGTGGAGAGGAGAAGGCCGAGGACGAGGGCGGACATCGTGGCGACGATGCCCCAAGCCATCTTCATCGAGTCACGGGACTCCTGACACAAGTGGCTCTCCGGTAAAATGCGACGAAGATACAAACCGACGAGAGTACCGGTAAAGATGGATCCCAGGCTGATAAGCCCAAAGGTGAGGGAATTCATTCAGGGAGAATAGGCGCTGAGAGTTCCGGTGGAATCGTTTTTTTTTGGGTGGCCTGCATTTTTGCGTATGGCCAAGCCACAGCTAAAAGACTGTGCAGAGTGAAAAGGGACAGGTGCATTTCCGAGCTTCATTTTGAGTTATTAATTGTACCTGTTCCAATGATTGTCTCCTTTTCTATATCTTTTCCCATAAGGCCTCCCTTGAGTCCTCGCGGCGCTTTTCTTGAATTAAATATATTCGACAGTGGAGAAATGCATTTAAATCGAGGTGCATGCGCGAATTGCCTCAATGGGAGTTCTCTGTCTACGCACTGTCACTTCCACGAGGCCATGGCTTCGGTAACCGGCCGCCGGTGAGTGTTTGGCGGAGCGACGATGGTCTTGGATGTGGAGCAATTACTAAGGACATCAACATTAATGATTTTGGCTTCCTTGTCATGCGCCGACGAGTGGACCAAGTATGGACAGTGATAGCGCAATCACACGGTCTCTCATCCAAGTCAGAGGCCTTTGAGCAGTTGGCGGTTGCACTCAAGGAAGGGCAACCACCGGAGCCGATGCCGCTGTCCACTTTGATGCGACCTGCGCTTTATGATTTGAAGGGCCGAACACCCAGCGACATTTTCAAGCTACTGACGCGACCATCGCATATTCCTGCAGCATGGATCCTTAACCAACTCTATCTGGCGCTTCCGAAACCAGATCGAAACTGGGCAAGTGATTGCCAAACATCCAACTTCCATACACGTCTTTGGGAAGCACAACTGCTCGCATCTTTCCGTGAACAGGGATTGATAGTGACGCAACCGTTTGAGTCGCCTGATTTCAGGATTCAGAACAAGCTTGGGGAAGAGGCTTGGGTTGAGGCCGTGACGGCCAATCCAACATTGCGGTACAACCATGTCAATGCGCCGCGTAGCGTCGGACCGACGGACCCTGATGATATTTTTTTTGGCAAAGCAGCATTACGGTTTGCCAAGACAATCGGAAGCAAGCTTCAACGTCAATACGACCAACTTGCGCACGTCACGGGGAAGCCCTTCATGCTCGCCATCGCGGATTTTCAAGCGTCGGCATCGATGTTATGGAGCCGTGAAAGCCTGATCGGTTACCTCTATGGTGAAGGAGCACGCCAAGAGGAGGTTGAGGGGCAGCTACAGGCGGTGCCGATGAAGGCAACATATCTGCTTGATTCATCCACCTTTCCAGCCGGACTTTTCGCTGATGATCGACACTCCGAGATTTCGGCGATCATCTTCTCAAATGCATGTTCAATGGCGAAGTTGAACCGGGTCGCGGTTAGTGGACGCGGTGCACCTGAAGGGTTACGCTACACCCGCCTTGGGCAATTCTTCGACCGTACGCCTGGCGCTCTAAAAGGCATCCCATTCTGTTTCGACGTGGCCAGTAAAGAATATCGGGGCTTATGGCCCCATGGATTTGAACCTTGGTGCGCAGAATTGGAGGTTTTCCATAATTCATTCGCACGATGTCCGGTATCGTTTGAACTCTTGCCCGAAGCTACTCACTGGTTTGATCAGAACGGAGAGAAAGTCTGCAATAGTGTCTATGAGACTTCGATCTTGTGGTCTCAAACACATATTCAGAACGCAGATGATCCACCGCCACGATTGGAGGACATCGTAATCTAGAGACGTAAGACTCTCCGAGAGAATCCAGTAGAAAAAGGGAATAGGTGCAACTTGAGAACGAGAGGAGGAGTGATCCGCGATCTTCTGACGGGGAACTCGGGAACAGTCACCCGGCGTGCGGCAGCTATCTTGGGTGGCAACCGTTACGAGAAAGTAAGTCCGATTCTGATTTCCATTCGCGGCGAACCTGCTAATTCGACACGGTGGACTTTGCTCAAACGAACCCAATAGCAATTTCGAGAATGAATCGATGAACTTTTTTCAAATATTGATCCTTGGACTGGTGCAGGGGGCGGCGGAGCTTCTTCCTGTTTCCAGCTCAGCCCACGTTATTGTAGCGGAGAAGCTGATGGGACTCGACCCCTCCAGCCCGGAAATGACGTTTCTTCTCGTGATGTTGCATACGGGAACAATGTTTGCCGTCATCGTCTATTTCTGGAATTCCTGGCTCGATCACTATTGCAGCGATGCCAGGAACCTGGAAAGTGCGGTCAAGAATATTGCGGCGGCCACGGTGGTCACGGCTATCGTTGGACTCATTCTTCAGTGGATCATCGTCAAGGTTTGCCTGCACGGTCATCCGCACGCTGAGATTGAGGATCTTTTTTCGCAACTTCCGCTGATTGCGGGGGCGTTGTTTGCGGCTGGTTTGCTGATCATCTTCTCAGGATCGTTTGAGGAAAAGAGGTCCGACAGACGTGATATCGATGTTATGAGCGCTTTTGTGATTGGCGCGGTTCAGGGCCTATGCCTGCCTTTTCGGGGTTTTTCCCGGTCTGGAGGAACGATCTCGACCGGATTATTGCTGGGGATCCGGAGACGACAAATCGAGGAATTCAGCTTTGCGCTGGCAGTCGTGTTGACTCCTCTTGTGGTGGGGAAGGAACTGTGGCGCTTGATCAAAGCTCATCCGGAGATGACGCACGGTCCGGCACTCGTTAAGCTTTTAACACCCGGACTGCTGGGGATGGTTTGCAGTTTTGTGGCCGGATACCTCGCGTTGAAGCTTTTGTCCCGGTTGCTCGAAGCAGGACGGTGGAAATTTTTTGGCTATTACTGCCTTGTTGCCGCGGCAATCGTTTTCGGTCTTGCTTATGCCAAGCCGGATTCAGCTTCAACGGGAAGCGCAGACGCGCCGCTCGTCCAGCCCCAATCGCTTGTCGTTTCCCCGGCGACACCTGCACCAGATACCGCGCCACCGCCGCCCATGAATGCAGACACAGCAACCGGCCCCGTTCCCGCTACGCCCGCGTCACCAGTTGTCATGCCAGCAACGTCGGATACGCTGACGCCGTCCACCAACGAGGTGACCGCGCCTCGCGCATTGCCAGTCAATCCGACTGATCTAAATAATCCCGCTACGGGACCCGTCGTCAATCCGCCGCCCGCGAATGTTCCAGCTGCTCAAAACTGATCCGGGCAGCCGGGCGCGACGCGGACGCCTGACGACCAGCCACGGCACGATCGAGACCCCGCAATACATGCCGGTCGGCACGCAGGCCTCGGTCAAGGCCGTGGCACCGCGCGATCTCGACGCGATGGGCACCGAGATCATCCTCGCCAACACCTATCATCTTTTCCTGCGGCCCGGCATGGATGTCTTCAAGCAGTTCGGTGGACTGCACAAGTTCATGAACTGGCACAAGCCGATCCTCACCGATAGCGGCGGATTCCAAGTCTTCAGCCTCGCCAAACTCAGGAGCATCACGGACCTCGGCGTCGAATTCCGTTCCCACCTCGATGGCAGTAAATTCTTTCTCGGCCCCAAGGAATCGATTGCGATCCAGCACGGCCTCGGCTCCGACATCATCATGGCCTTCGACGAATGCCCACCGTGGCCTTGCGAGGAAGCCACCGTCGCCGCCGCCGTGAAGCGGACCATCACCTGGGCGCGGACGTCGCTCGATCATCACCGGCATCTCATCGCCACGCATGAGGAGCGCCCCACGCTGGAGCAAGCGCTCTTCGGAATTGTGCAGGGCAGCGGTTATCCGCATCTGCGCGAAGAATGTGCCTGCGCATTGGTTAACATGGATTTCGACGGCTACGCCATCGGCGGCGTCAGCGTCGGCGAGCCGGAGGAAGAGATGTACAAGGCGATCGATTCGACCGTGCCGCATCTGCCTACCGGCAAAGTCCGTTATGCCATGGGCCTCGGCCAACCGCACCAACTCGTAGAACTCGTCGCGCGCGGCGTGGACATCTTCGATTGCGTCCTTCCGACCCGTGTCGCACGTCACGCCACGGTCTATACCCGCACCGGAACGCTCAATCTTCGCGGCGCCCAGTACCGGCTGGATGGCGCCCCCCTGGAACCGGGGTGTGGCTGTTATGCTTGTCAAAACTTTACCCGTGCCTATATTCGGCATCTATTCAAAGCGGGTGAAATCCTCGCACTGGTCTTGGTCAGCCTGCATAATCTGCATTTTTACCTCGAACTGATGCGCGACATCCGGAACGCGCTTGATTCGGATTCGTTCGGCGCGTTTCGAGAGAAATTCATCCGCACTTATCAAACCACGAAAGAAAAAGTTTAATGTCGTCACTCTCCGTCTTCTTTGCACAAGTCACCAATGCCGCCAACGCTGCTGCGGGTACCCCGATAAATCCGGTCGATGCCGCCGCGCAACGGCCCAACTGGTACTGGCCCGTGGTGTACGTCATCTTCATCGTGATGTGTTATTTCATCTTCTTCCGCCCGCAGATTCAGGCCAAGAAGACCCAGGAGGAAAAAGTCAAGACGGCCAAGACCGGCGACAAGATCGTCACGAGCAGCGGCATCCACGGCGTCATCACCAACGTGAAGGAATCGACCGTGATCCTTCGCGTGGCCGATAACGTGAAACTCGAAATAGAAAAGTCGCATATCGATAAAATCACCCGCACCGATTCCTCCGAATCCGACAAGACCCCCGCCGCAAAAGCTTCCTAAGACCAAGTTATCTCCATGTATTTCTCCATCTTTCTTTCCTCGCTCGGATTCATCGCCTTTTTCCTTTGGTATCTCGCGTCTGACAACTCCGCGACTCGTCGTGTCGCCGGCTTGGGCGCGATTCTGGCCAGCTTACTCACCTGCGGTCTCGCGCTGTGGCCGGTCCACGGCAAGACGCCGATCACGCTCGGTCTCGATTTGCGCGGCGGCATCGAGTTCCTGATTGAAGTGCAGGGCAACCCGAATCCCCAGGCTCTCGATCAGGCCTCCGCCGTTATTCGCAAACGTCTCGACGATCTCGGCACGAAGGAAATCACCATTCAGCCCGAAGGCGCGGACCGTCTGAAAATCCAGATCCCCGGATTGCTGACGGCGGAAATTCCCGAGGTGCGCAAACAGATCACGCAGGCGGCGAAGCTTCAATTCCAGCTCGTTCCGCTCAATGCGCAGGAAATTCTCGATAGCGCCGTGATGAAGGACGGCAAGCCGGTGCTGCCTTACAGATACGCCCAGGACTACGAGATTTTACGCATGGTCGAGAAAGACCCGGCGGGCAAGGACATTGTCACCAATCAGGTGGTCGAAAAGAAGGTGCAAATGACGGGACACGTCAACCGTGCGTCCCGCTCGATCCTGCCGACGGGCGAATCGGTCGTTAACCTGGAGTTTGACTCAGTCGGTCGTCAGCAATTTGGCGAGATCACCACCCAGTACGTACACCGTCAACTCGCAATTGTCCTCGACAACGAGGTGAAGAGCGCCCCGAATTTGAACGAACCGATCATGGGCGGCTCGGCCGTCATCTCGGGTGGAAGCATGAGCGCGCGCGAATGCGACGAGCTCGCCAGCGTCCTGCAAAATCCCCTGGAAAATCCGGTGGTCATTCGATCGGAGCGTTCCGTCGATGCTTCGCTCGGCGCCGATTCGATCCATAGCGGGTTGCAGGCCGGCTACATCGCGCTGCTCCTCGTCGTCTCGTTCATGGTTATCTATTATCGCGTCTCGGGCATGATCGCCGTCCTCGCGCTGACGGTAAATCTGGTTCTCCTCTTTGGACTGCTCGCGCAATTCCACTTCACGCTGACGCTCCCCGGCATCGCGGGTATCGTCCTGACCATCGGTATGGCGGTCGATGCCAACGTGCTCATCTATGAGCGCATCCGCGATGAACTGGCGCTCGGCAAACCGGCCCGCTCGGCCATCGACATCGGTTTCGAAAAAGCCTTCAGCGCGATTTTTGACTCCAACGTCACGACGCTGATTCCGGCCGTGGTCCTGGCTTATCTCGGCACGGGGCCGCTGCGCGGTTTCGCCGTTACCTTGGTGCTCGGCATCGTGGCGAATCTGTTCGCCGCGCTGGTCGTCAGCCGCAACGCCTTCGATTGGATTCTGTCCGCGACCGATACGCCGAACCTCTCGATGATGCAGTTCATCAAGTCGCCCAAGTACGATTTCCTCTCGATGCGCAAGGCCGGGCTTGGTCTTTCGCTCATCCTGCTGGCTGCGGGCGCTTTGGCGGTTAATATCCGGGGCAGTTCATTGCTTGGTGTTGATTTCAAGGGCGGCGACGCCGTGACCCTGACTTATCAGCAGCCGGTTGAAATTGAAAAGATACGCGAAGTCCTTATCCAAAATGGACTCAAGGACGTGACGCTCCAGCCCGTCTCCGGCTCTAATGCCATTCTCCTCCAAACCGAAGAACAGCAGGGCGAACACGCGGCGCAGCTCATCGAGCAGAATTTCCCGCAGGCCGGATTTGACTCCGGCTCAGTCGATAAGATCGGCGCGCAGGTCGGCAGTGAAATGAAGAAGAAGGCGCTCACGGCGCTGCTCGCCGGTCTCCTCGGCATTCTCGTTTACGCGGCCATCCGTTTCGAATGGTCCTACGCCATCGCGGCTGCCGTCGGTCAGTTGCACGACGTGCTCATCGCGTTGAGCATCATGGCGCTTCTCGGTCGCGAGCTGACGCTTCCGTTGGTCGGCGCGTTGCTCACCATCGCCGGTTACTCGATCAACGATAAGATCGTCGTCTTCGACCGTATCCGCGAAGGTGCACGTCTCCGCGAAAAGGGCAGCTTCTACGAAGTGATCAACCGCAGCTTGAACCTGACCCTGGCCCGCACGATCCTGACCGGCAGCACCTGCTTGCTCGCGACCGGTGCACTCATCGTCTTTGGCGGCCCGGTCATCCACGATTTCTCGCTGGCCATGTTCATCGGTATCATGTCGGGCATCTACTCGTCCCACTTCATCTCACCCGGCCTCGCCTGGTGGCTGGGACGCCATGAAGCCTCGCCTTCCGCTCCCTCCGCGCCTGCCGCCAAGGTGACACCCTCCAAGTCGCCAGTCACCGCCTGATCTCAATGGTAACCGCCGCTGTCCCTAGCGGCGGATGCCTTCCCTCCGAGGTAGCCGTCGCACTCCGTGCGACGGTTCAACTCTGGCTGGCTCAGATTACTTGAGACCTCCGCGAAACTCTCATATTTAGCATTAGTCATCCTGAGCTTGTCGAAGGATCAGTTCCGCCTGCCTTTTCTTTTCCTCGTTCCCAAATTCCATCACGCGTGCGTATCTGGAAACGCCCTTGTCCGCGCAATTCCATTGCATCTCCCTCGGCATCCCCTTCCCCCCATTCCGTCATCCTGAGCCGTAACGATGCAGCGTGAAAAGCGTCAAGTGTCGAGAGTAGACCCCATTGCTCACTTCTGCATCAAGACGTACTTATTCGCCAGATAGGAATTGATCTGATGCAGTTCGGTAGAACTCAGTTGATGATCATAGACTAAAACTTCGGCAATATCCCCCAGCCAGTTGTAACCATCCCATGCCGGAATTCTCCCGACAGTTATTCCGCTTTGAACATCTTGCAAACCTTTCATGCGGGAATGGCCGTTCGCTGTACCCTTAAGATAGAAATTCAAATCGTTCAACGCCGGATTCAGCGTGACGATTTGGGTGGCAAATACATTCGCATCAGGTGCCGCGCCACCCGTGGCATCGTTGCCAAAGCCGGAGAAGGCCTGCTGGCCTGAAAAATAGCCAAGCCCTCGGCAGGCATGATATACATTCCCGCCAAGCCAAAGCCCAATCTGGTTGGTGGCAGGGGCGGGTGTGTCTCCCACGACGATCATCGTCAGGCCTGCATTGGTGCCGATCATGTCGGTACTACCCAGCCACTGACTCCCGTTAAAATGGAGAGCCGGTTCGTTATGGACCGCATGGGCAACAAAGACAGGCATCGCCAAACCACTTTGACTAACATTGAAATTGCCCGCCTGATCAGTCCATTGGCTGACGTTGCCGTTGGCGTCCTGGGTTACGCCTGCATCCGCTTTGAACCAGAGAATTAATCCGTCGGTCACCATCTCGGGATGAGCCGCCTGCATCGCGACGTAAGCGTCGGCCTGTTTATTGGTCCACGCATGCAGCGCAATTTCTGTCTGTACCGCACGGCTGTAGGTCGACGGCCAGAGCGCGCTTGGATCGTAGACCAGCACCGGCTTGGGCGACGGTTTTAGCAGGACACAAAAAACGTCGCCCCGGCCATTTTCTATTTTTTCGTCGCAGCCCCGTTGTTTGAGCACCTTGATAAATTCTGCGCCCTGGTCGGGAAGTCCGTTCCGATTAATATAAAGCGCGGCGAAGCCATAACTCTCGAGTTGGTCGATAATTTTGTCCGTCGGAAGCGTCATCAAGGCATGTGGCCATAAATCGGGAGGACGTCCCTTATCCGTTCCGAAAGAGAAGTGAAGGTGGTGCGAGAAAAAGTAGGGTCGAAAATGATCGTAAGGACCGCCGCCGGGAATGGCCCCTCCTTCTGGAAAGTCGACGACGGGAATCTGAAAGACCATGGCGTTTGGCGGCAGGCGCTGCTCAATTTTTTCGGTAAAATCGCGGTCCCATGCGACATCCCGGGCCGTGGCCACGATGCTCTCCCGTGTGACAAGTGGCGGCACCGTGTCCCAAAGAGAAATCCCGACCAGAAGGAGAGCCGCCGCATAGGCCAAATAGTCATGTTGGAAGTTCACCCGCGACAGCCGCCTTACCGCGAACATCAGCACGATACATAAGATGAAAATACTATACCGCGTGGTAGCCCGAAATAAATAGATACCAAACGAGCCGATGATCCCGTTGATGCCCCCCACTGCCCCATAGAGAAAGATCCAAAGAACCAGCCAGAGCTCAACCGGCGGCGCCGAATTGTTCATGATCCGGCGAAATGAAACTATCGCCAGCCAGGTCAAGGCCGCCAAACCCAGCAACCCGATGTAGCCGGTCGGGGGCATCTCACCCCAGGACAAAAAAGCTTCGCCCAGATGACTCAAGCCCCAGTGAGCAAAAAACGGCAAGCGATGATCAGGCGGCGGGATTACGAGATCGACAAACTTCAGTCCGTAGACCTCCAGCCACATATAGGACCGGTCAATGGCGAATTTATTATAACCGTAGACCCACTGATAGATGATCGTATTTAAAGTCATCAAAAGCCCCGTCGCCAGGGTCGTGGCCAGGATGGCCGCCGCGGGTAAAGCTTTGCTCCAGCCCCGCCGCCATCCGTAACGCCAGCCCTGCAACAGGCCCGCAAGAATCACGAACTGGGCAAACAAGCTGGTATAATAGACATTTTGGAGGCCCGTGAAGATGGCCACGAGAAGTGCGAACAAAAATTTCCGATCACGAAACTGAATCCCTTCGCCGGAGGCAATCCATTCCACCACGACAAAGCACAGCGGCGCGCACCAGTAGTAGATGACGGTGATATGATGTAACTCATGGGCAAACGCAAAGCGGGACATCCCGAAAACAATTCCTCCGGCAAACGCCCAGACCCACGAGGCGTGAAGTAACCGGCAGGCCACGTAAAAGAAAACCGCCGCCAGCACTTGGGCGGCCAAGACTGCCAGATTGGCTGCCGCAAAAAGCCCCACGATCCGGGCCAGCCAACCCGTGACGCCGAAAAGCAACTTCTCCGTTATCGGATAATCATTCCAGTTCGCGTAAAGGGGCGCTCCCAATTCCGGGACAATCGAATAGTGAAAGAGGGAGAGATGGCCGTCCTCCGCCATCTTCATCTCGGCCAGGATGAAAGGGAGATCAATATCACCGGAATGATAGGTGATGGGCGTCTGCCAGCTCGTTAAGGTCCAACGGTTATAGACCGTACACCAAATCAGTGTACAAACGATGGCGAGCACGATGACTCGAAGTAGGTCGAGGCGAGTAATCTTCCTTGCTTCAGCAGATAAAAACTTACTCATCTAAATGTATACATCGTCCCGAGTCCGCCGCAGTGCGCTCAATGTTGGATTTGAAAAGTTGTTCAGGGTAGAAAGAGCAGCTTGCGCTAAATGAGGATGCGAGTCCGAGTAGAAGCGACATGAGCAGATCAAACTAATTCAGGATTATTTTGATTTATTGAATCAGCGAATTAAAAGCAATCACGGCACCTTATTGGGGAAAGAGGGTTTGTACATTCTTATTTTCCTGAGTGAATCACGGGAGCAGGCACTGTTTCATCCCCTCAATCGTATATCAGGCCCCCTATTCTCGGAGGCAGAGAGCCTTAACGATTGCCGTCCCCTGCCCTTTGTTCGAAACCTCCCCGCAAACCTCGATCAACCCGGACGCATTGAAAGCTCAAATCGCAAGGGATGTATTGCATGCAAGGACGTTTTTTGGATAATTAGACGTTTAGAGGCATGAACATCACATCCAATTTTCCAGGTGGAAACATCGTGGTGGAAAGAGTGGAGGAGGATGTTGTCCATTTGCAGCAGGACTTGCGCGATACGGCTGGCGACTGGTTCTACTGGTATTTTTCCGTAAGCAACGCGGAAGGCAAAAGAGTTCGTTTTAACTTCACCGGCAGTCGCGTTTTCACCGCGCGCGGTCCGGCGGTCAGCACCAACAACGGCCTGACCTGGGCATGGCTCGGACAAGGCGTTCTAGAGGGAAATTCCTTCGTTTATACCTTTGGTCCGGACGAAAAAATCACCCTGTTTTCTTTGACCATCCCCTACACCGGCGCAGACTGGTGCGCCTTTCTAAACAGCCTCGGCACCAACCGATCACTGGTAGAAAATGGGAATTTAGGTTTCTCCCGCCAAGGCCGCCCCGTCGAGACCCTATGGCTCGGCTGCCCCGGCGGGACGCCGGAGCATCGGGTCGTCATCACCGCCCGCCACCATAGCTGCGAAACCATGGGCAGCTATACCATGGAGGGCCTCATCGCCTACGTCCTCTCGGATGATCCCGAGGCCCTTCGCCTCCGGCAGCGAACCGAGTTCCTCTTCGTTCCTTTCATGGATAAGGACGGCGTCGAGAACGGTGACCAGGGAAAGCACCGCCACCCCCGCGACCACAATCGCGACTACGACCAGCACAATCTCTACCGGGAAACCGCCGCCCTTCGTGCCTTGCTTCCCACCTGGTCGCAAGGACACCTGCACGCGGCGCTCGATCTCCACTGTCCCTGGATCGCTGACGGTCTCAATGAAAAGCTCTATCTCGTCGGATCCAAGCAACCTCGCATCTGGCAGCAACAACAGCGGTTCGGCGAAATTCTGGAGCGCGTCCAGACCGGTCCCCTTCGCTACCATGCATCGGACAATCTTCCTTTCGGACACGGCTGGAATACTGGGTTCAATTTTCAGCAGGGATTTTCCTTTTGCGATTGGGTGACCGAGTTGCCCGAGCTCCGTCTCGCGGCAAGCGTCGAGGTTCCCTACGCCAATGCGAACGGAGGCGAAGTCACCCGCGAAAGCGCGCGGGCCTTCGGAACCGATCTCGGTCGGGCCCTGGCCGCTTATTTGTAGACGCGTTTGTGAGAGCGTGGTCTTTTTACCATCGCCTCACGGGAGATCTCTGCGAAAGTCCTTCTTCAAGCGATCCGTCATCCTGAGCTTGTCGCACACACATGTGGCAAGATCAGTTCTGTACTCTGAGAAAAGGCAGCCCGAACTGATCCTTCGACAAGCTCAGGATGACTAATGTTAAATGTGAGAGTTTCGCAGAGGTCTCCACGGCGGCGGCTACACTTCCAAAAACGCACGGACGAAATCGTTGGCGGGATTCTGGCGCAACTCCGAGGGAAGACCGATCTGCTGAATGCGGCCCTCGTTGAAGATCACGACGCGGTCGGCCAGTTCGAAGGCTTCATCCTGGTCGTGAGTGACGAAGAGGGACGTGAGATGCGTCTGCTCGTGGAAATGTCGAAGCCACTTGCGGAGGTCCCGGCGCACCTTGGCATCGAGCGCACCGAACGGTTCATCCAAGAGCAAGACGCGGGGTTCGACGGCAAGGGCCCGAGCCAGGGCGACGCGTTGACGCTGGCCGCCGGACAATTGAGACGGCAACCGTTTCTCGTGGTCCTCAAGCTGGATTAAGGTGAGCAACTCGCCGACCCGTTTGGCGATGGCCTCGGCATTGGGGCGTTTTTTCCAGGGCAACACGCGCAAACCGAAGGCGATGTTCTCAAAGACAGTCATGTGCTGGAAAAGCGCGTAGGCCTGGAAGACAAAACCGGCCTTGCGAGCGTAGGCGCTTTTCTCGGTCACGTCCTCCTGACCGAAGAAGACCTGACCTTCATCGGCGATTTCCAACCCGGCGATAATGCGCAGCAGTGTGGTTTTGCCGCTGCCGCTGGGGCCGAGCAAGGCGAGCAGTTCACCGGTCTGGACCTCGAGAGAGACATCGCGCAGAGCGGGAACGGCCCGTTGGCCGCGGGTCTCGAAACGTTTGGAAATATGGCTGACGGCGACACTCATGCGATTAGTGGGGACTTACAGGTTTAATGGGACGAACGGTGTGAGGAGCGAGACTGCGCCACTCCAAGCCGATCTTAATGGCCAGGGTGATGACCGACAAAAGCAAAAGGATTGAAGCCAAGGCGAAGGCGCGGGGCAATCCGCCCGGTCCCAAGGCTTGATAGTAATTCTCGATCTGGAGAGGCATCGTCATCTTGTCGTCAACACTTCCTGCCACGACGGAGACGGCGCCAAATTCGCCCATGGCACGGGCGTTACAGAGGATCATCCCGTAGAGCACGCCCCACTTGATCTTCGGAAAAGTAACGCGCCAGAAGAGTTGCCAGCCGTTGGCTCCCAATGTGAGAGCAGCTTCTTCCTCGGCGCTGCCTTGGGCTTGCATGAGGGGAATCAAGCCGCGCGCGACAAAGGGAAATGTGACGAAGGCGGTGGCCAGAACTATGCCTGGCAGGGCGAACAGAATCTGGATTTGATGGGTTTCCAGCCATGTTCCCAACCACCCCTGCCTGCCGAAGATAAGTGCGAAGACCAAGCCGCCCACGACGGGAGAGACCCAGAGTGGAATTTCGATCAGGGAAATCAGGAGAGACTTTCCGGGAAACTTGAAATGGGTGATGGCCCAGGCGGCACAGACGCCGAAGATCGTGTTAAGGGGCACGACGATGGCGGCGACTGTCAGTGTCATTCGAATGGCGCTGATACTGTGCTTTGCGCTCAAAGCGGAGAAATAAAAGGCGAGGCCGCGGCGCAGCGCCTCGATCAAGATGACGCAAACCGGAAAAACCAGAAAGATCAGGATGAAGGCCAGCATGAATCCGATGAGAAGATATCGCACCACCCATGAATCGGTCGTGGCCCGTTTCATATGTTCCTCCCCCGGCGAGAGGCAAAGTACTGGATGGTGTTGACCGTAACGACGATGATGAACGACATGATGAGCATGACCAGTCCCAAGCCAGCCGCGCCGATGTAATCATTTTCCTCAAGCTTGATGATGATGAGTTGCGGAGTGATTTCCGTGAGGTAGGGAATCATGCTGGAGATGAAAACTACGCTGCCGTATTCACCCACCCCACGACCAAACGCCAGCATGACGCCGGTGAGAAGAGCCGGGCTGACGGCGGGAAAAATCACGCGCCGAAAGGTCTGCCACCGATTGGCGCCCAGGCAGGCCGCAGCTTCCTCGACTTCGGCTGGTAGTTCGGACAGGACGGGTTGCAGCGTTCGCACAACGAATGGAAAGCCGATGAAGGTGAGCGCGATCAGGATTCCCCATGAGGTGTACGCGATGCGCCAGCCAAACCAATCGTGGAGCGGGCCACCGAGATAGCCGCCATGCGTGGAGAAAATCTGGCACAGGGCGAGACCGGCGACCGAGGTGGGCATGGCGAAGGGAAGATCGACCAAGGCATCAATGAGTTTTTTGCCGGGGAATTGATACCGGATGAGAGTCCACGCGGCGATAAATCCAAAAACTCCGTTAAGCAGGGCGGCGGCAAACGAGATGCCAAAACTGAGCTTATAGCTGTCGAGGGAACGAGCGTCGGTGGCAACCTCGAAGACGTGTCCGACGACTTGCTTGATGTCTGGATAATCCGCCGTGGGGGTTACCGTTTTGAGCAGCAAGGCTAACAGCGGCAACAGGACTATCGCGCTGAGATAGATGAGGGTGTAGCCGAGTGTTAGATGAAAGCCGGGAAGGATATGCTTCCGTCGCTTGATCCTAGGCTGGGCTGAAGCGGGCTCTACAGGCGCAAGACTATAGCCCTTAGGGGGTAGAGTGGATGCCGCGTTCATGCGAAAAGCTAAGAGGGCAACTCAGACAAGAAAAGCTAAATCTATTGATTTAGTCGTTTTTGAACTGAAAGGCAGGACGACCAGTTCAAATAAAGATTCTGAAGAGCTCCTAGAAAGGAGTTAGAGGAACATTACCGAATGGTTCCAACTGCTGATTCAAGGCGCGACGAGTAGCTGGAACAATATCATTGATGTTATTATGCTGATCAATGAATTCCGAATTGTCGCCCGAGGGAAACAGCGGGACAAAAGTGGAACTAAGGGTGTCGTAGAATTGGGTGTTGGTATCGAAGCCCAAGTTGGAATTGTAATAGGCCAGATCGGCAGCAGTCGGATTGGACATGTTGGCAATGGCTTGCATGTTGGTGTTGAATTGCTGTAAGTCAGTCAAAAAGGCGGTAAAGATCTGCGCGAGAATATCCGAAGGAAGTTTAGGCACGGATCCGATGGAAACCTGGCCGGATTTCAAGGGCGTGATGATAATCTTATGACCATCCGAAGAGTCTGTGAGGGTAACAACACCATCCTGGGTGGCGACAATGGTCACCTCATGACCTCCGCTATTGGTCACAGTAGTGGAAAAAGATGTCCCGCGTGCGGCGGCGACGCCCTCCGGGGTGCGAACTTCATAGTCTTGTTTTTCACCGGGACGATGTCCAACCCGGGAGAAAATAGTTCCGGCCTTCAAATTGATGGAGGTGTGGCGAAGAGAGCCATCAACATTTTGTGAAACTTTGGCCTGGGTATCCGGAAGAAAGCGAGCTGAGTCGACGCCACCCATGAATATGGCAGCAGAGGCACCGTCCGCAGTTGAGATGGAGGTGCCGGAGGGTACGAGCATCCCGTCCGCGCCGGGTTTGATCTCTCCGTCAGGCAGCTTGAGGGTGACGGGACCGTGAACGGCAGTGAGTTTCATTTGATCGATTCCCACCACAGGAGCGGTACCGTTGGGAGGAGTGATCGGCTCTGCCCAGAAAAGCTTTTTCTTCGGTGCGCCAGAGCCACCTGCTCCTGTACCTGGCACGGGTATGGGAGGTTGAGAGAGCAGTGAGCCAACCTGAGGCGGAGGCGTAACGGGCACGTTGTTACCGGTCGGATCCGCCGATTGATCCGGGGGAGCAGGGGGCGTAGCGGGAGCTGAAGGAGTTTCACGCGGAGGAGCAATCGCAACTGTTTCGTGCGAAACTGAAGGAGTTGTTTGCTTGACGACCGGTGATGGCGCGGGCGGCGCGGTATGTGTGGCCGGGGCAGGCGGCGGAATATCCATGGGCTGGATATCGGCGGTGACGCGAGGAACCATTTGAGGCGCCGGTGCTGGCGCGGGACCGGAGGGGGCAAGGGCGCTATCAGCCAAATCGTGATGCCGAATGGAGTGTGAGTTGACGGTAACCGTTCCCACATATCCAGGATCAATGATGACGTGCTTGGAGTCCGTGAACGTCAGGGTAACGACGGCTTGTTTGTTGGCATCGACCGTCTTGTTTAAGACGGTGAAATGGAGGTCCTGAGGCTGGCTTGAACTTGGCGCCAAAATCGCGGTGATAAAATTATTGGCATCGCGACCATAACTGATTTGGAAAGAAGTGGCGCCAACCGTCACCACTTGGGAAATGGTGGGCACGGAAAGTTCCGCGACGCGGTCTCCCTTGGGGCCAAAAACGACGAGATTGTCGTGCTCGGATGGAGCCAGCGCGAAGCGATCATCCCCAAAAGCATACGACGCGCTTCCAATCAGGATAAGCGCGGCAAGGATAGTTGAGAGTCGATCAATCAGAGTTATTTGCCTCAAGGCTACATATTTACCACGTATTTGCCGGCTTGCAATCGGATTTGTCGCCAACATTGTGATATTCATTATGTGCTACTCGTTTAATGGGCTACTCGTTTAGCTAGTGAACTTCTAATCCCCTCCGAGAGCTTCGGTGATGCGTATACAAATCGCCGCCAGCTCAACCTCGGTGGCTTTCTCTGGAACAAAAATAGGCTCACTGGTGACCAAATGGCAAGTGGAGAAAGGGAGCGGAACTTGAAAACGGTCCCAGCTTTTGAATTCTATCTTCCATCCGAGCCGGTAGGTCATCACAACGATGGGGTGTCGCGTAAGTTGGGCAAGACGAACCAGGCCGGGTTGAATTTGATAACGTGGACCACGGGGACCGTCCGGAGTGATGCCAATATCGACCTTCGGATCCCTGGCGGCCCGGATGGTCGCAAGGGCCGCGGCCATGCCGTGCCGGGAAGTGCTGCCCCGGACCGCTTTGACTCCAAAATGGGAGACCACATCGGTGATGAACTGGCCGTCACGACTGCGACTGATAAATGCCAGGGCCACGCGTCCACGAAAAAACCGCTCATAGATCAAGGGAATGAGTGCAATCCGATTGTGCCAGAAGGCAAAAATGGCTGGGTCTCGATCAGGTTGATTTAAGACGCCGGCGCGATCGTCGATCGTCAGTCGCAAGGTGTAACCGGGCACTCGGATCAGCCAAGCGCATAACCAGGCAAGAAAGCGGTTCATCCTACGCCGGGGCCACGTAACCGGCCAATGATTCGGGACATGGCCCGGCTGGGGGTCTTCACCAAAAGTTCATGCATAAAGACGTTCCATGTCATGGTCTTGGGTTCTTCAACGAATCGCAATGCCCCTAAACCAGCGGCGATGGTGCAGGCGAGCGTGGTGTAAAGCAAACTGTAACTGTTCCACTGCCAGTAGCCCCAGGAAACGTGCCAGTGAGCGAGAGAATCCATCACGGGGCCCCACATGAGCGGCACCACGCCCAGAGTCACGTTACTCGCGACACTGTAAAGCGCGAGAAAGTGAGGGCGTCCCATCTCGGGGACAATGCCCATGACCATGCGAATATTCGCGAGATTCCAAAGTGCGCCGCCCAGCCCCGACGTGATTGCCTGCCAACAGAAGAAGCTTCGGTTGGCGTGAAGAATCCCCGCCGCAACGAGGGCCCAACCGAAAAAATGCATCGTGAAAAGAATACCCGAAAAAGTGAGCGCGGGTTTGTTCCCGGCGCGGTCGATCAGGCGTCCAACCATGAAGAGGCAGGTGGCGACCACGATGACGGTCAGGGAATTGATATAGAGGACGTTGGCCTCGGTCACATGGAGGAAGCTACGAAAATAGCGGACCCAAAAAGCATTCGACGCTCCTAGGGCCATGTTGATGATGATGTTGTAGCGGAGGTACTTCAAAAACGGCGGGTAGAACAGCATCTCGCGCCATGGCAGTGGCGTCTCGTTTTGAATGATTTTTTCGACGGGAACATCCGGAACGCGGCGCAGGAAAAGCAGGCTGGCAAAAGCCGCTGTGCTGCTGATGGAGAAAAGGATGCCGAACGAATACCAAGCGTGATGAAGCCTCAAGAGCGAGCCGGAAACGAAAAGGCAGGCGATGGCGGCAATCGCCCCCGCGAGTTGGTCCTTGGCCAGGAACTCGCCTCGTCGGCTTTCGGGAATGATGTGGGTGAACCAAGGCAAGAGACCGCAGACGGAGATACCCCGCATGACGTTAAACCCCAGGGAGAGAAAGAGCATCATGACGATACGTGTGGTCCGATCGATCGTATCGGGTAAAAAAGCCACCACGGTCATGCCGACGATAAAGAAGCTGCGGCTCGTCCAACCACTCAGGACGAAGCGACGGTAACCGGCCTGCTCGACGAAGCGGGCGGCAGGTATTTGAAGAATATTAAGGAGAGGATTGAGGCAGACAGCGATGGCCAGAACGGTCGCGGTGGCGTTGAGCTGCTGGAGAAAGAGGAGCATCGGAGCGCCGAGGATGATGCTCCACGACGTGGTATTGAAGACCTCGAAGATATAGACGTTGTGCACGCCCGGCGGCATCGGTTCATGGGGAGTTGAGGAGCCCTCTCCCTGTAGGGTCAACGTCGAACTCATGCCTTCTTAATATAAAGAAGGACGGCGATTAATTTTTCTTCGCGCACTCCGAACCTGATTTCGCTCACATCAGAAACCTACCCAAGCCATCGGGCAACAGCAAGAATGGTGATTGGACTCGGACTCCTTCGTTCGACGATCACCAAACAATCCTGAAAGGATTGACCTCACTCAGCCCAGGGTTGCGAGGAACGAGCTACCCTGGGTAAGGACGTAGAGGTGCCAACTCTGAAAGAGTTGGATCAATCCCACACGTAGCGTTCATCGAATTGAATCTCGTATCGGTACAACAATTGCCGGAATTCATCTTGAAAAGAAACGTGCTTGTGGTGTTCCTCTTGTGTTGCGATGTAACTGCGGGCCGATTCGATTTGGGAATAGCCAATCGAAAATATTCCGTAGCCGTTTTGCCAGGCAAAATCCTGCAAGTCCGGGCCTTTGGTTTTCAACCAGAGTGATGAACCGCGCTTCAATTCCTTGACCATTGCCGATGGCTCGCAAGTGAGGGAGAGACTGCCAAGAATATGGACGTGGTCTTCCATTCCACCGACGATGATCGGCTGGCAATCGAGACGCAGCAGAATTCCTCCGAGGTAACGGTGCAACTCTTCGCGTAATTCCCGAGTCCGCAAAAGAGGCTGGCGATCTTTTGTCGAGAAGACGGTATGGACCAATATCTTAGCGAGGGATTGGGCCATGGAATGAGATTGGCTGTACTGTAATGTCTACTTGATTCAACTCCTTCAGAGTTGGTCGCTTCGTTTACTTACCCAGGGTAGGCGCTGCTGCGCCAACCCTGGGCTGAGTGATTGCGACCCTTTCAGGGGCGCAGAGGCTGAATTTACAGGATACGAGATTATATCTTCGGCTTGAGCAGCGGGAAGAGGATGACGTCGCGGATGGATTCGGCGCCGGTCAGGGTCATGACGAGACGATCGATGCCGATGCCGATGCCGCCGGCGGGAGGCATGCCGTACTCAAGGGCGGTGAGGAAGTCCTCATCGAGATTCTGCTTTTCCTCGCCGGCCTGTTCTTCGAGGCGCTGGCGTTGGACGACGGGGTTGTTCAACTCGCTGTAGCCGGGGGCGACTTCCTGTCCGGCGATGATCAATTCGAAGACATCGACGACGGAGGGATCGGCGCTGTTCTGTTTGGCGAGCGGCACGAGTTCCTTGGGAAGATGGGTGACGAAGAGAGGATTGCGCGTCTTGGCTTCGACCAGTTTTTCAAAGACCTGATTGGTGACTTCGAAGTCTCCCATGACCGAAGAGATTTCGACGCCGAGTTTTCCCGCGCAACGGTCGCGGCGTTCCGCCTCGGTGATGGTGAACCAGTCGTCACCGGCGACGCTTTTGACGAGTTCGCGATAGGGGGTTCTGGGCCAGGGTGGTGTGAGGTCGATGGGTTCCAGCGCGGGCACGGTGCCGTCTTCACTGGCGGCACGACCTCCGACTTGGAGCGTACCGATGACTTTTTGCGCCACGGTGGTGATGAGGTCCTCGACGAGTTGAGCCATGGAGGTGAAATCGGCGTAGGCCCAGTAGGCCTCGAGCATGGTGAACTCGGGATTGTGGCGGCGCGAGATGCCTTCGTTGCGGAAGTTGCGATTGATCTCGAATACTTTCGTCATGCCACCAACGAGGAGGCGCTTGAGATAGAGCTCGGGCGCGATGCGCATGTAGAGATCGATGCCGAGGGCGTTGTGCTTCGTGACGAACGGGCGCGCGGCGGCGCCGCCCGCGATGGTCTGCATCATGGGGGTCTCAACTTCGGTGAAGTCGCGCTCCTCGAAGAAACGACGCACTTCCTTGACGATCTGGCTGCGCTTGAGCAGTACCTTGCGGGCGTCCTCGCTGACGATCATATCGACGTAGCGCTGGCGGTAACGCTGCTCGACGTCGGAGAGACCGTACCACTGGCTCGGGATGGGGCGGAGCGACTTGGAGAGAATTCGGAGATCGGAGAGCTTGACCGTTTTTTCACCGGTCTTGGTGGTGAAGAGAGTCCCCTCGCCGCCGATGAAGTCGCCGATGTCGAGGAGTTTCCAGAAGGCGAATTTGTCACCGAGTCCCTGCACCTGGGCGTAGACTTGCAACTTGCCGGTTTCGTCCAGGATATGAGCGAAGACATTCTTGCCCATTTCGCGCTTGGAAATGAGACGTCCGGCGATGCGCACGGGGCGCTCGTCGACATAATTATCAACGGCTTGTTTACAGTTTTCCGTGCCGGGAAAGGCATCACCGAAGGGGTCGATGCCCAATTCACGCCACGTGTCCAACCGCGCCCGTCGCAGGGCCAATAATTCGCTCTCGTCTTCCATAGGGAGGTGGAGCGTAGAGGGTCTTGTGGCGTTAGCCAAGCCCTGCTTCCTAAGAGAATCTGTATCTATTCTGGATCAAAGCCGACTTGACCGCTTGAAATCTGAACGTCCAAAAAACAATAAACGGCTGATAATCAGACACCGAATGTTCGATGCGTATACCAGTTGAAAAAAATCCAGGATACCTCGAAATCTTGATGATTTCGTCTTTCGTGAGATTAATGCTTTTTGAAGAAGAGTTCAGTAATATTAAATCTGGTAGCACCTGCAGCTTGGCTAACGGCCAACTCGCATTCATGGCAATTAATGAACTGGCTCCGTAACGTAACCCTCCTATGAACCGCATAGCAGTTTTCGGATTGTTTCGCTACTTAGACCTTCTCCTCGCTCAAATTCAGCTTCAGCCTCAACTAAAGCCTCACGAATCTCGGCGATCTCCTCCGATGAAAATTCTTGATCCTTCATTAGTTCATACTTTGCCAGAAGAAGATTCCTTCACAAGCTCAAGCCTGATCGACTGAATGGTTACCTTGTAAAAATAATTTCATGTTTTTGCGGGAGATTTGAGATAGACTACCCGATTGTGTCCAACACCCCCTCACCCCAACGCCTGATCGCTCTAGGAGCCGATGGCGCCGATATTCTGTATCGGCTTGGGGTTTGGCCGCAGGTCGTGGGAGTGACCACCTTTTATAAGCCGCCGCCACATGTGGAAGAGAAGCCGCGCGTTTGCGGTTTTAGTTCAGGGAACATTGAGGCCATCCTGAAGTTGCAGCCTGACTTGGTGATTACCTCGACTGATGTGCAGCATCGGATTGCGGCGGACCTGATCAAGGCGGGCGTGACTGTTCTGGCCCTCAATTCGCGGAGCCTGGAGGAAATTTACGTGGCGATCCGCAATCTGGGGCAGCTCTTGGGAAAATACTCGCAGGCCGAGCATGTGGTGGCGCAAATGATGCGGGATTTGGAGCCAGTCGCGGTCAATGGAGCTCCACGACCCAGGGTTTATTTCGAGGAATGGCCTGATCCATTGACGACCGGTATTGGTTGGGTTTCGGAATTGGTCGAGAGAGCGGGTGGAATTGATATCTTCGACGACCGGCGGCACGAGAAGAAGGCGGCGGCCCGGATGGTCACGCCGGAGGAAGTCATTGAGCGCGATCCGGAAATCATTTTTGCATCGTGGTGCGGCAAGCCGGTGGAGATGGGCGAGATTACCTCGCGGGCGGGATGGAATCAGCTGTCTGCCGTGCGCAGCGGTCGCTTGTTCGAGATTCCTTCCGATAATATCCTGCAATCGGGACCGGGGCTGGTCCGCGGCTATGAACTCCTGAAGCGAGAGATTGGCCGGATGGCTGCCCCGTCACGAAAACGTTACCAATCGCGAGTTGGACGCCCCGTGCGCGCAAAGGTATCGTCGAGCACAGCTATGAGTACACCCGATCTTTCCGACGCCAAGTTTTTCATCAATCGCGAGTTGAGCTGGCTGGCCTTTAATCGTCGCGTTTTGGAAGAAGCGCAGGATCCCACTCAGCCTTTATTGGAACGTGTCCGGTTTCTGGGAATCGTGACTTCAAACCTGGACGAATTTTTTGAAGTGCGGGTGGCGGGCATTAAGCAGCAGATCGAGCACGAATCAAACGATTCCGGTCCGGACGGCATGAGCGCCCGGCAGACTTTCAATGCGATTCGACAGGACGTCCTCAAATTGATCGATGATCAATATCAGCTTTGGCATCACGAGCTTCTTCCCGATCTCGGCAAACATGGCGTTTACCTGCACGACTTCAAGACACTGAACAAACAGGACCACGCCTGGGCCACGGCTTACTTCCGGGACGAGGTTTTTCCGGTGCTTACTCCCCTCGCCGTCGATGCCAGCCATCCTTTTCCGCAGTTGCAAAACAAGAGCCACAATCTCTTTCTGCGATTGAAGCGGCCCGAGCGTCCCACCGAGATTCTTCACGCCGTGGTTGCCATTCCGCGCGTGCTTCCGCGGCTCGTGCGCATCCCTCATCCCAACGCCGAGGAATGGCACTACATCCTGATCCAGAATTTGATCCAGAATCATATTCATGATCTCTTTCCAGGTCTGACGGTCGAGCAGGTTTACGGTTTCCGGCTGACACGCAATAGCGATCTCTATATCGACGAAGAGGAGGCGGAAAATCTCCTGCGCACCATCGAGGACGAATTGCGCAAGCGCGCACGCGGCAACGCGGTGCGGCTTGAAATCGAACATGGTTGCCCTCCCGACATGCGGCGCGCCCTGCTCGATATTTTCAAGCTGTCGGACGACGATCTTTATCCGGTGAACGGGCCGCTCAATTTCCTTCACTTGATGCCGCTGACTTCCATCGATGCGCTCGCCTCGTTGCGCGACAAGCCTTACGTGCCGGTCACGTCGCATGTCCTGCCCGCTGGCGGAGATTACTTCGATGTCGTGCGGCACAAGGACGTCCTGCTGCACCATCCCTATCAAAGTTTTGCGAGCGTGGTGGAATTTCTGCAACATGCCGCGTGCGATCCTGCGGTACTGGCGATCAAGATGACGCTTTATCGCACGAGCGGCGATTCACCCATTGTTCATTCGCTCATCCATGCTGCCGAGCAGGGCAAGCAGGTCACCGTGCTGGTCGAATTGCGCGCGCGTTTCGACGAGGCCAACAATATTCTTTGGGCACGGCAGTTGGAAGAGGCCGGGGTGCACGTTGTGTATGGGTTAGTCGGGCTGAAGACACACTGCAAGGTGCTGATGATCGTGAGACGGGACGAGGACCGGTTACGGCATTATCTGCATCTTGGCACCGGAAATTATCATCCGAGCACGGCCCGCTTTTACACCGACCTGAGTCTTTTCACCGCCAATCAGGAATTGGGGGAAGAAGTGGCCATGCTCTTCAACACGCTGACGGGACTTTCGGAATTCACGGGCGTGAAGAACCTGCTCGTTGCGCCGTTCCAGATGCACGATATGTTCCTCAAGCTCATCCAGCACGAGCGCGATCTTGCGCGGCAGGGCAAGGAGGGGCGGATCATCGTGAAGCTCAACTCGCTGGTGGAGGAGAGCCTAATCATTGCGCTTTATGAAGCGTCGCAAGCCGGAGTGAAGATCGACCTGATCGTGCGCGGCATCTGCTGTCTGCGTCCCGGCGTTCCGGGCGTGAGCGATAATATTCGCGTGATCAGCATCGTGGGCCGGTTCCTTGAACACAGCCGGGTTTTCTATTTTGGCAACGGCGGCAAACCGAAGGTCTATCTGGGCAGTGCCGACTGGATGCCGCGTAATCTCTATCGTCGCGTTGAAGTTGTCTTTCCGGTGCTCGATGCGGGGCTGCGCAAGCGGATCACCGATGTCATTATTCCGGCGTACCTGAGCGATTGCGTGAAGGCGCGTGTGTTGGGCTCCGACGGCGTTTATACTCGATCGGTCTGTCCGGAAGGCAGCGAACCGGCGCAGGCACAGCTCACGTTCCGTAATCTCGCCCGCAAATCCGCTTCCCATAGCCTTGCAGCGAAGACGGAGAAACCGGTGTACGAGGTAAGGAAGGCTCCAGCGAAGTAGCACTGCAGAACTGATCTTTCGACAAGCTCAAGATGACGGATTTATATTTTCACCTTGAAGGTTTCGTTGGGCTTGAGGTCGAGGATGAAGGCGGTGAGCCAAGTGGCTAGGTTTTCGAGGTCCTTGAGGTGGATGGCCTCGACGGGCGTATGCATGTAGCGATTGGGCACGCCGATGGCAGCGGTAGCGATGCCGCCCCGTTGCAGGAAAATGGCGTCGGCATCGGTGCCGGAACGGCGTGGATCGATGCCGCGTTGGAAAGCTATTTTGTTTTTGGTGGCGATGTCTTCGAGCCGCTTGACCAGCACGGGATGATTGACGCTGCCGCGGCTTAAGATGGGACCTTTGCCGAGCCGCGTATCGCCGAATCGCTTTTTGTTGGTGACCGGGATGTCGGTGGCTTGGCCGACATCGATCACGAGAGCCGCATCGGGCTTCACTGAATAGCCGAGCATGTGGGCTCCGAAGAGGCCGTTTTCCTCGCCGACTGCGGAGGCCGCGACGACTTGGGCTTTGAGTTTCTTTCCTGCCTTGGCGCAGAGACGCAGGACTTCCGCCGCGACGAAAGTGCCGATGCGATTGTCGCAGGCGCGCGCGATGTAGATGTCGCCGTTGAGTTGCTGCCAGCCCACGATGTAGGTGATGAGATCGCCGACGGCGACCCGCTTTTCGGCCTCTTTAAGGTTGGCCGCGCCGATGTCGATGAAGAGGTCGTGGAGTTCGGGCACTTCCGCTTTTTTGCTGCGGTCTTGCATGTGGATGGCGAGCGCGCCAATCACGCCGAGCACAGAACCGTTTCGTCCGTGGATGTGGACGCGTTGACCGCGGGCAAGGCTCGGGTCATGGCCACCCACGCCGCTGAAGTAGATGAAACCGTTCTCGTCGATGTACTGGATCTGGAAGGCAATTTCGTCGGCGTGACCTTCCACCATGATTTTGGGCGTGCCTTCCGGATTGAGGACGGCGATGGCGTTGCCGTAAGTGTCCGTCTCAACTTTGTCGGCGAAGGGCTTGACGTAATCGAGCCAGACGCGCTGGCCGCGGGCTTCGTCGCTGGAGGGCGTGGGGGTGTTGAGGAGTTGGGCGAGAAATTCGAGGGATTCAGGACGCATGGAAGAATTTGGACAGGATTAACGTGATTAACACGATTTTTTTACCGGAGCACGGAATGACCAAATTAACCAAATTACGAAATGAGGAAGATGCTTGTATGGAGAACACTGTTCAGCGCGAAATCATTTTCGCCAACAGAGGACGTCCTTACGCTTTTTCAGAATGCAGCGCGATGCGATTGCCTTCGCTGTCGATGATGATGGCGCGGAAACCGTAGGGGCCGATTGGATGTGACGGCTCAAGGACTTCCCCGCCGCTGTCACCGGCGATGCGGACGGCTTCGTCGAGACGTCCATCGACGGAGAGATAAACCAGCGGACCGTTGCGGGACGGCTTGTTGTCCTTGCTTGGTGTAAGACAACCGGAGACGCCGTCCCCGGCATGGGGCAGCACGGCGAATTCGAATTCCTCCATTTGTTGCACAGCAATTTCGGCGTTAAGCACCTTGGAATAAAAGGCTTTGGCGCGGTTCAGGTCAGTCACGGGGATGTCCATCCAGACGACGATGTTTTTGCTCATGACCTTAACTAACCCCGACATCCCGGGTTTGTCGAGCCGTGCCAGTCCCGTCACGGAGATTTGACATTGCCCCGCCAACAAGGAAGCTTCCTCCATGATTAAACGACTCCTCCATACCCGCTATCGTGTGAACGATCTCGAAAAGACACTCTCCTTTTATCATGACGTGTTCGACTTGAAGGAAGTCGCGCGTCACAAGTCGCCGCGCGGATCGACTGTGGTTTTCCTCCAGCCACCGGGTGGCGATGAACAGATTGAAATCTGCCATTATCCGGCCAGTGGTCCGGTTGTCGTCCAGCCCGATTTGACGCATCTTGCCTTTGAAGTGGACGATCTCGATGCCTTCGCCAAGGCAGCCGCGGCGAAGGGTTATCCCCTGAGTGATGGACCGACGGTGACAAGTTCCGGCAGTAAAATCGCTTTCATTGATGGCCCGGAGGGCTATGAGTTTGAGTTGATCGAAAAGAAAAAATAACCGAATGAGAACCGTCCGCCTCGCTGCCAGTCTTCTTGCCGCTGACCTGGGAAACCTGGAGCAGGAGGTGAAGCGACTGGAGGAGGCGAAAGTCGATGCGGTGCACATCGACGTGATGGACGGCCACTTCGTTCCCTATTTCGCGCTGGGAACGGAAATGGTCCAGACGGTGCGCAAGATGACGCGGTTACCGATTGAAGTGCACCTGATGATTCAACAACCGGACCGGTATGCGCGGGCCTTCGTTGAGGCGGGCGCCGACCTGCTGATTGTGCATCTCGAGGCCTATCACGATCCACGTCGGACGATTGCACTGGTGCAGGAGATGGGCTGCCGTTGCTCGCTGGCGATCAATCCGATGACGCTGGTTGAGAAAGCCTATTCGCTGCTCACGACGGTCGATCAGTTACTCTGCATGTCGGTGAATCCCGGGTTCATGGGACAACCGTTCATCATCGAGGTGCTGGAGAAAGTGCGGCTTGCGCGGACGTATCGGGACAAGAACCATCTGCAATTCGACATTGCGATTGAGGGCGGCGTGAGCGACGAGACGGTCGGTCCCTGCGTCACTGCGGGAGCTAATCAGGTGGTAATCGGCAGTCCGATCTTCGTGCCGAAGGACGCCGTTGAGACAACGAAGCTACTCCGTGCGCGGGCGAATGAGGTGGGTGCAGGAGGATGATTCCGGAAGAAAGAAAGGCACCGTCGCGAGGGCTACCCAAGGCATCCTGAAAAACGCATCTTTCTTTGTCTGAAGGATTCGCTACAGTATCCGTTCCCATGTCGGAACAGAAACTCACCCGCAATTTTTGCATTATCGCCCACGTCGACCACGGCAAGACGACGCTTTCAGATCGTCTGCTGCAGGCGACCGCCACGGTCAGCGACCGCATCCTTACCGCGCAGCATCTCGACTCGATGGATATTGAACGCGAGCGCGGCATCACGATCAAAGCGCACCCCGTGACGATGGCGTACAAGGCCAAGGACGGTACCGTTTACCGGCTCAATCTCATCGATACTCCCGGACACGTCGATTTCGCTTATGAGGTCTCCCGCTCGCTCTCGGCTTGCGAAGGTGCCCTTTTGATTATCGATGCAGCGCAAGGCGTCGAGGCACAGACGGTCGCGAATGTCCATCTGGCCAACAAGCTGAACCTCAAACTTATTCCGGTCATCAACAAGATCGATCTGCCCAACGCCGATGTGGAAACTTGCAAGCGCCAGTTAGAGGACGTTCTTTCCATCCCGGGCGATGAAGCAATCCTGGCCAGCGCGAAGAACGGCATCGGCATCGAAGAGATCCTGGAAGCGATCATTGCGCGGATCCCGGCGCCGAAAATTTACGAAGATGATTACACCCGCGCACTGGTCTTCGATTCCCTTTTCGATACCTACCGCGGCGTCGTCACTTACGTCCGCACCTTTTCCGGCGAATTGAAGGCTGGAACGCCGATCCTGATGATGGGCACGAACCAGCGGTATGAGGTCAAGGAAGTCGGTTGTTTCACTCCTAAACAAATCCGCATGGAGTCGCTCAAGGCGGGGCAGGTCGGTTATCTCGTCGCGAATATCAAGACGACGGCTGACGTAAAGACTGGCGATACGATTACCAACTCGCAGAAACCAGCACCGGAAATGTTACCCGGATTCAAGGCGATTACGCCGATGGTATTCAGCGGTATCTATCCGATCGATACCTCGGAGTTTGAACAGTTGAAGGCTGCTCTCGCCAAATTGCAGCTCAATGACGCCGCGCTGACTTACAGCACCGAGAGTTCCGTGGCACTTGGATTCGGGTTCCGTTGCGGATTTCTCGGCTTGTTGCACATGGAAATTGTCCAGGAACGGCTGCGCCGCGAATACCAGATGGATATCATCGCGACCTATCCGAGCGTGGTCTACGAAGTCAGGCGCACGAATGGCGAAGTCTTGATGATCGATAATCCGATGCTGATGCCGGATCCGTCTGTGATTGAGTCGATTGCGGAGCCGATGGTGAAGGCGTTTATCATGATCCCGAATGAAAATATCGGCGACATCATGCAATTGATCATGGAAAAACGCGGCACCTGCGACCATACCGAATCGCTCGACTCCAAACGCGTGATGCTGCATTGCGATCTGCCTTTGAATGAAATCCTGGTCGACTTCAATGATCGGATCAAGTCGATCACGCGCGGCTATGGCAGCATGGACTACGAATATGCGCCCTACCGCATCTCGGACATGGTGAAGATGGACATGCTGGTGAATGCCGAGCCGCTGGATGCTTTTTCGTGCATCGTTGAGCGGAGCAAGGCCGCCGCACGCGGACGCCACATCGCCGCGAAGCTCAAGGAAGTGATTCATCCGCATCTTTTCAAGATCGCGATTCAGGCCGCTATTGGCGGCAAGATCATCGCGCGTGAGGACGTGAAATCCGTCGGCAAAAACGTGACTGCGAAATGCTACGGCGGAGATATCAGCCGCAAACGCAAGCTGATCGAAAAGCAGAAGGAAGGTAAAAAGCGGATGAAATCGATTGGCAGCGTCGATATTCCGCAGGAAGCTTTCATTGCGGTACTCAAGTCGGAGAACTAGCCGACAAAAACCAGACTAAATTACCAAATTCACCAGATTACCAAATCAAAACATTTTCGGTACCGAATGTTATTTTCATGCTAACCAAGCATTCATCATTTTCTGTAATTTGGAAAATTTGGTAATTTGGTCTGGCTCCCTTTTCCCATGTTCAACTTTTTTCTCCCCCGCAAAACGAAGCAGGTGCTGGCCGAATCGGAACTGATTTACGGAAGCCTGCAGCGCAATCGCATTTATTCGCAGGATATTCTTTCGGCACGCGATCTTGAGGTCGCCTTGGCGTTGGAGGAAAGATATAGGACTTTGTTGAAATCGAAGGATGTTGATGGGCTGGAAAAGCTGAATAAGGAATCGATGAAGTTTGGGAACAAGACTTTTCCGCCCTCGGCATGGGATGGTTGGCGGGAGAACGTCGAGGTTTTTGTGGTGGCAGCCATCATGGCCTTGGGCATTCGCACCTATTTTCTGCAGCCATTTAAGATTCCGACTGGTTCGATGGAGCCGACTCTCTATGGCATTGAGCCGAGGGTGAGTACCGAACTACCACCGAACGTGCTGGTTCAAGCTTATGACTTTCTGATTCACGGCAAAACATATAGCCGAATTGTTACCACGCACGGAGGCACGGTTGATTCGTTGACACCGGGTTCGTTCACGATCTGGTTTGAATATACCGATGTGCATCTGACCGATGCGCAGGGCAATGACGAGGTGGATCGCATTTGGATTCGCCCCTACGACGTCATGCAAAAGCTGAACATCAACAAGGGCGATAAGCATCAGCCCGGCGATGTGTTGGCCAATTACACGACCCAGACGGGTGACCAGGTGCTGGTCGATAAGGTGACTTACAATTTCCGTCCACCGCACCGGGGTGAAGTCTTTATCTTCAAGACTTCAGGGATACCGGGACTGGCCAATGAACGGGGTCCGAATCAGGAAGGCAGCGAGGATTTCATCAAACGCTGCGTCGGGCTCGCGGGCGATATTATCGAGGTCAAGCCGCCTCTTCTCCTTGTGAACGGCAAGTTGGCCGAGGGCGCACCGTCGTTCGAAAAGGAATTCAAACAGATCGATGGCTATCCTGGATACACCCCGGTCGAGGATGGCACGGGGGTCACCCAGGGTGATACGCAATCCTATTACGTGCCGACCGATTGTTACTGGGCGATGGGCGACAACAGTCCCAACAGCAAGGACAGCCGTTATTGGGGCGGCGTCCCGCGCCAAAATTTGATGGGGCGCGGTTACTTTGTTTTCTGGCCGTTTACGAGCCGATGGGGCTGGATTAAGTAAAGAACCCTGGAGCAAGCTCCGAGGCTTTTTAAGGTAGCCGCCGCTGTCCCTAGCGGCGGTCCATCGAGAAAAAGGCACCGCCGCTAGGGACAGCGGCGGCTACCACGGAACCTAAAGCAAGCTTCGGGAAATTAAGCCCAAGAGAAAATCACCGGAGGCTGATCCTTCGACAAGCTCAGGATGACAGAGGTTGTTACGGTGATGGCCTAATGCTCCATCCGCAGGACGACTTCGCCTTTGAGGATTTTCACGCAGCAGGTCAGGCGATATTTCTCGGGGTCCTTGTTCCATTGATCGAGGACGTTGAGTTCCTCATCGGTCGGTGGCTCGATATTTTCCATGCCGGAATCGACCGCGACAGCGCAGGTTCCGCAAGAGCAGTTGAAGCAACCGGCTTCCATTTCCACGCCCGCCTTTTCTCCGGCATCGAGGAGGAGCGTATCGGCGGGAACTTCGGCGGATTGACCGCCGGGGAGGATGGTGACTTTGGGCATAAGGGGAGTGGCTCTAATATGGCAGCGTTGGCGCAAGAGTCTAATTCTCGCGCCAATTATGTGCCGCGATTTTACTAACGCGGCTACGGAATTTCTGGTCGCTTACTTTTTCTCGAAGGCAGCGTCGAAGGCGACCTTGCTGGGAACGAAGTCGAGCTTGCGCAGGAACGCGGCGGCCTCGGTGGCGCCATGCTCGCGATCCATGCCGATGTCTTCCCATTCGACCGAAAGTGGTCCCTGATAATTGACCTGGTTCAGCGCGCGAAGAATTTCCTCGAACTTGATGCAGCCGCGTCCCAGCGAGCGGAATTCCCAGAAGCGGCGCGGGTCGCCGAACTTGGTGTGGCCGCCGAATACGCCCGCCTCGGTCAATTGAGAGGACCAGTAAACGTCCTTCATGTGCGCATGATAGATGCGGTCGCCAAATTTCTGGATGAACTTCACATAATCGACGCCCTGATAACCGAGATGCGAGGGATCGTAATTGAAGCCGAATTCAGGGCGATGATTGAGCGCCGCTAACGCCCTCTCTGCGCTGACGATATCGAATGCGATTTCGGTCGGATGTACTTCGAGGGCAAAGCGCACACCGCATTTCTTGAACTCGTCGAGAATCGGATTCCAGCGGGCTGCGAAGTCAGCGTAGCCGTCCTCGATCTGCGCGTCGCTCACCGGCGGGAAACTATAAAGGAGTGACCAGATTTTCGAGCCCGTAAAACCGTTCACAACGCCAACGCCAAGATTTTTCGCGGCATGGGCCGTCTTGATCATCTCTTCGGCGGCGCGCTTTTGGACTTCCTTTGGCTTCCCCTCGCCCCAGACGTGCTCGGGCAGAATGGACTTATGACGCTCGTCAATATTGTCGCAAATGGCCTGGCCGACAAGGTGACTTGAGATGGCCCAAGTCTTGAGACCGTGCTTGGCGAGAAGCGCATGGCGGTCGTCGCAGTACTTTTTATCCTGGGCCTGCGTGACATCGAAGTGATCTCCCCAACAAGCCAACTCAAGGCCGTCGTAACCGAATTTCTTGGCCTTTTGCGCCAGCGTGTCGAGAGGCAGATCGGCCCATTGGCCGGTGAAAAGAGTGATGGGACGTGACATGGTGTTTTCCTTTTAGAGTTTGATCCAACGACGTTGTTTTGATGATTTTTCGACCGCATCCAAAATCTTCTGGTCTTCCAACCCGTCCGCAAATGTGGGCTGAACCGACTTTCCCTTCACGACGGCCTGGATGAAATCGAAAATAGTGTGAACGAAGGTGTGTTCATAACCGATGATGTGTCCCGCGGGCCACCAGGCGCCGACATAGGGATGCACGCCTTCGGTGACAAGGATATCACGGTAACCCTGGCGA
>Ga0207058_1036_pt1 | contig 32362 bp, 28 predicted proteins | sample Alteio_BWMinCont_34_FD_153271 | JGI IMG/M metagenome (GOLD analysis project Ga0207058, IMG submission 153271) | Enriched cells from forest soil in Barre Woods Harvard Forest LTER site, Petersham, Massachusetts, United States -... | ecosystem: Environmental > Terrestrial > Soil > Temperate forest >...
CAGATTATCAATCCTAATGCATCCGGCCGTCGGATCGTAAAAGCGCGGAATCAAATGCACCAGCGTACTTTTGCCCGAGCCGGTCGCACCAACGATGGCCACCGTCTGCCCCGGTCTCGCCTCGAAGGAAATGTCCTGCAATTCCGTTCCGGTCCCGTTGACATAGCCGAAGGAAACCTTTTCAAACACCACCCGCGCGCCGCCGTTCGATGACAAACGCTGAGTGCCGCTTTGAATTTTCAACGGGTCCTCCAACACCTCCATCACCCGCTCGGCGCTCGCGCTGGCCGTCTGGATGACATTGACGAACTGCCCCACGGCGGTCATGCGATTGCCGATGCCCATGAGGTAGAACACGATCATCGCCAGGTTTCCAATCGGCAAATGCCCGGCGATCACCTGCTGTCCCCCCATCCACAAAACCATCGGCATGCTCAACCCGAAAATAAATTGCGCCAGCGGCACCCGACCCGCCCAGTAATTCACCGTGGCGAGAAACGTCGCGACAAACGCATCGCGACGAACGCGGAACTTCGCCACTTCATCCGGCTCGCGCGCAAACGCCTTCACCACCCGCACCCCCGCGATATTCTCCTGGATCGCTGTCGTCATTTCCGCGTGCAAATCATGCGTCTTGCGCCACTGCGGATGGAGTTGCTTCGCGTAATAATAAATCAACCCGATGGTCGGAAACAAAGTCAGCACCGTGATCAAGCCGCAGATGGGACTGATCCACGTAATCAGGACGATGGTGATTATCATCGCAACAGTGATGTCGATTCCCAGGAAAAGACACGCGAAGAGAAACTCCTGCAACCGCGTGATATCGGAAGTACCTCGCGAGATCAATTCGCCCGTATTGGTTTTGTCATGGAATGCGAAAGAAAGACGCTGCACAGCATCGAAGTAAGCCGACCGAATGTCCCTCAACGTCGCTTGCACCAGCCGATTGCGGATTCGGCCCAGGGCAAATCCCAAGATGGCGCGGACCAGAGCCAAGCCGACAAAAAGTCCGGCCAATATCCACGGGTTATACGAGATACCCTTCGAGACGGCATCCTTCAGTTGATTAATCGCCGTACCCGAGACTCGCGGCAGCGCCATTTCCAGTCCGATATTGACCAGCAGCATCCCCACCGCCAGCGTGGTGCCGGCGGCATAGCGCCGAAGAAACGAAAGCACCCCCAACAGATTGCGCGATCGGAATGCGGGCATCTCTGATGAAGAGCTATTCATGGGTGAAAGAGGACAAGCCTATTCAACTCTCGAAAGAATTACCATCATTTCCCCGTAAGAGGTAGCCGTCGCACTCCGTGCGACGGTGCAGATCATCAGTGCCGTGCGAGTATGGAGAATCGAACTCCAGCCTCATCCTTGGGAAGGACGCGCGCTACCATTACGCCATACTCGCGAAAACGTGTTCGCTGATGCGGAAACCAATTCCCGCGTTAGGAGTGGGAATTGATTTTTTCGACCAGGACCTTCTTGGCAGCCGTGCCGACCACCTGTTCAATGACGTTGCCGCCCTTGAAGAAAAGAAGCGTGGGAATGTTATAGATGCCGTATTTCTGGGCGAGCTGCTGCTCTTCATCGACGTTGACCTTGACGATCTTGACCTTGTCGGGCAAATCGCGAGCCACTTCGTCCAGCAACGGGGCAATCATCTTGCAGGGGCCGCACCATTCGGCCCAAAAATCAACAATAACCAGTTTATCGGCTTGAACGACTTCCTTTTCGAAGTCGTTACCGCTTACGGGAGAAACATTCGTACTCATGTTCTTGCAAGCTATCACAAATAGCCGGCAACGCTAGCCCACAAAATTCCAGCAGTTGTCACTGAGAGAAGGGCGAGTATTCCAGAGAGTACCGTGCTAAACGTGGTTGAACCCGCCGACTCTTCCGCAAAAGCGGCCACGGGGACGGTGGCGGAAATAGGTGCAGCCTTGACCGCGCCAGGCGTGGGCTTGGCTACGGGCGCGCCGATGACGACCGCTGTCTTGGCGGCCACGGCAGGCTTGGCTGTGGTATTGGGAATGTCTACCGGCTTGGTCGAGGCCGCTGGAACAGCCGGGGCAGGAGTCGCCGCCTTGGTAACTGGCACCGCCGCCGCAGGCCGCACGCTGGGGGTTCCAGGCAGACTCGGCTTGACCGTGATGCGCGCAGTCTCCTTGGGAGGTGCGCTTTTGACAATCGTCGTTCCCGATTTCTTGTTCGATTCCGTCTGTGCCACAGACGGGGTGGCCGACACAGGTTTTAAGGGCATCGCTCCCCCCCGGAAGAGGAACAACCGCCACGGTGGTGGCACCCGGAGAACTGGGTTTGACCGGGCCGCCCGGCGTAATCGGAGTAATACCTCCCGACATAACCGGCTTGATGGGGCTGACCGGTCCCGGAGCGAGTGTGCCTTGTGGAGGTTTGGTTCCCGGAAAGACCGGTGCAGGCGGAGCTGGAGTCGGTTTGACTGCGGCCACGCTGGCAACTACAGGAGCTGGCGGAGGCGTGGCTGGCTTGACCGGGGCCACACTGGCGATCACAGGAGCCGTCGGAATGGGAGCGACAGGCTTGGGGGGCATCGCCGCCGGAACCGTCGGAGTAATGTCCATGGGCTGAGTGCGACGCGGCGGAGCAACCGCCTGTCCAGAAACCGCCACCGGCGCAGGAAGCCTGGTTTGAGTGGTGCTCATCGACGTCGTGGTACCGGGAGAGACGCGCGGGGGAGGAACAACCGCGCCCGTCTTCGATTTCATTGCGTTCGGGTCTTCTGGAGACGTCTTGATGGCAGAGGGGGTGAGAGGGAGGGAGGATACGGGTGACGCCATAGTGGGATTGGGAGTTAAGGCCGGTGCGGCTTCAAATTTTCTTGTACTGGGAGCCGGAGGCGGAGGGACTGTCCCCGTTTTGGTTGGGGAAGGGATGGCTGGCGCAGGCACCGTAGGTGCAGGCGTCGTTAGTGCAGCCGGAATAGCATTCGTTGGAAGTTTCCCGGGAAGTGGAATGGTTGAGGTCGACGAGGGTTCCAGAAGAGGCGGGGCCACTTGAGCCGGTTGCCTGCCGGGAAGCGGAACGGTCGTCATCTCCGCAGGTGAAGAGGGGAGAGGCGGTACCGAGCCGGTTAGACGTTTGCTGGGAAGCGGCATCGTCGTCGCTTCCGAAGGCGAGGTGAGAGGAGGAACCCTCCCGCTTGACCGTTGGCTCGAAAGCGGCGCGGTTGTCATGGGCGCAGGCGCCTTGGACATCGACGGTACTGGAGTAGGAGCGGCTATGGCAGAAACTGCGGGCGACGTCTCGGCAACCGGCGGCTTGGGTAGCGCAGGAACCGGGGCCGGAGGAGGCGTGGCTGAAAGCGTAGCCGGTGTCGAGGCAACCTCAGCCTTGGACACGGTCGGAACCGGAGGAGGCGGAGGCATGGCCGAAAGCGCAGCTGTTACCGCAGCGGCTGGCGGTTTCGGCATAATCGCCGCCGGTGCTGGCGGTGGCGTGGAAGAAAATGCTGATGTCGGCGCAGCAACGGGCGACTTCGGTAACACCGGGACCGGAGTGGGCGGAGGCGTAGCCGAAAGCGCTGGCGGCGTCACAATAGCGGGCGGCTTGGGAGTCGAAACCGGGACGGCAGTGGGAACAGCCGTAAGCGGCGGAGGCGTCACAATGGCCGGTGGTTTGGGCATCGCCGGTGCCGAACTGGCCGGAGGATTACTTGTGGGAAAAAGGTTGGGCGGTAATTGCGGAGGCTTGGTTGGCGCCATGATCGGTGCCGAGGTCGCCATGGGCAAAGGAACGGAAGGTGGCAATGCATGCGTGACTTCCAGCGGCTGGGTCACCGCCGATCGCGCACTGTCAGGAAAATCAGCCAACCGCAGGGACGTCGTTGGCCGCTTGACCCGCACTGGCGCAAGAACTCCGTCGGGGCCAACCGGACGTCCAGGGGGCTCGATGACTCCGGACTTCGGAGCTTCGCTCGACTTCGCTTGGTTCGGCGCCGGTAAATCGGGCTGCGCAAGAGGCGGCTGAGGCGCCACAGGTGCCGGTGCGCGGGGAGCTGGTGACAAATGGCCCATCGAAGGGGCGGCACCGGATGGAATGGTGCCGGTTGGCGTCGTGCCGGGAGGATGAAGCGGCTCAGTCTTCCTGACAATGGAGATCGCCTGGGTGGAGGCGAGGGCCGGGGCCTTCGATTGGAATGAAACGGGTTCGAGACTTTCTGGCGTTTGCGTTTCCAGATTGCCACTTTTGACAAAAACCTTGGCCTGTGTCGTGGGCACGATAACGCGCGGCGGCTGCACTCCGGTTTTACCGGAAGACGTTGCGGGCGGCGGAACGGGCGGAGCAGTCGGCTTGACGGCGGGGGGTGCCTGCGTCTCAGCCGGAGCGTTGACTGCTGCCATGCTTAAGTTCGACGAAGCCGGTTTCAGTGGGAAAAGAGGCTTTGTCTTGGCGTGTGGAGGAGAACCGGTCAGCGGAGGTGCCACAGGCCTCTGGGGCATGGCTCCCGAGGGTGGCCGCGAAACGCTGGGCATCGGCTTGGTCACCGCCGTGGACCAGGCAGGCGTTCCGGGCGGCGTAGGCTCCAGAGAACTCGATGTATTCAAGGGCAACGTGGTCGCTGCCGAGATATTGGGACGCGCCGCCGGGACAATCTTGGTGGACGCCGGCTTAAGCGGACGGGGCGGAAGACTTATCCGCAGCGTTTCACGTTTTGGTGCGTTCGGATCAGAGCCTGGAGAGGCAGAATCGGCCATAATTATTTCTTTTTATAGTTATTTCGGGAAAAGTTCAATGGCGAAATTCGCAATCGTAACGTATTTATGGACTTGAATAGGTCTATCGACGTCAAACCGTCGTGAAAAGCTGCTTTTTCGATCCATATCGAACTGCGATGTGACTTCCGCCTTTTTATCCCAACGGCAACCGCAAAAGATGCAGGATGCGGTCGAGGTCTTCCCGCGAAAAGTATTCGATCTCCACTTTGCCCGCATTCGCCTTGCCGACGATTCGGACGCGCGTGCCGACATGCTGCTGCAGACGCTTCTCCAGGTCGGCGAAAATCGCTTCGTTCGAAACAGCGGCAGCCTTGCGCTTCGTCGCAGGCTTGGTGGTCGCCCGCATCGATTCCACGAGCCGTTCTGTCGCGCGCACGGTGAGGTTCTCTTTGCGCACACGTTCCGCCGCGTGCATCTGTTCCTCAACGGTCGCCAGACCGAGTAGAACCTTGGCGTGCCCGACGCTCAGGTCACGAGTGCTGATCCATGCCTGAATTTGTTGAGGCAACTCGAGTAGCCGCACAGCATTCGCAATGGTCACCCTCCCCTTCCCCACCTGCTTCGAAACCTGTTCCTGCGTCAGCGTAAACTCCTTCATCAACCGCGCATAAGCCTCGGCTTCCTCAATGGGGCTGAGATCGGCCCGCTGCAGATTCTCGATCAGCGCCAGTTCCAGTACGTCGCGATTGCTCGCCTCGCGCACAATGACCGGCAGCGTTTCCAGTCCCGCCTCACCGGAAGCGCGCCAGCGGCGCTCACCCGCGATCAGTTCATATTTCGCACCAACCTTCCGCACAATCAGCGGCTGGATGATTCCTTTTTCCCGGATCGAATCGACCAGTTCGTTCAATTCCTCAGCACGGAAGACTTTTCGCGGCTGAAGCGGACTCGGGACAATCTCCCCGCGCGCAATCTGGCGAATCGATTCACCGCGCTCCACCACCGGTTCCGGTGCCGCGAGATTGCTCGCTCCGCCCATAAGCGCGCTGAGTCCTTTTCCTAATGCTGGTTTGGCCATGTGAGCCGGTGATTGTGAATCCTAGTCCCCGGCATGACAAGGAGAACTGCGCGGGATCATTTCGGTGCATTCAACGAAATGATAATCTCACGCTACTTCTTCGCTTGGAGCAGATGGACGATTACGTCCGCAATTCGCTTGATGGTGGACTGCGAAAGATCAGAGAACGGAAACCGAACCAAGACTACCGAGCCTGCTGTAAATGAGCCCATGCAGCGTCCTCCTCGGGGCGGTTCCAGTCTTCGGCAAGGACTGCTTCGCTAAGGAGTACAGTCTCGGAGGGATGACCGATCGGTTCATCTTCAAGCACCGTAACAAGTGCACGACGCCCCGCAGGCAAGTGAACGTCCTCGAGCAAACGGACCACGCCATGTTCATCGATCACTGCTTCCAGTGTCTGGATCATGCAATAAGGTTATCCTCTTCAATTTCGAGAGCAAGCCTTACCGTCGCTCTCTCCTAGGGCCTGTTCACACTAAGATTCAATGCGCCAGCTCTTAAGCTTGGCGGCCTCATGGCAACCCCAACGGGGTTGCAATCATTTAGCCCAGGGTTGGCGCAGCAGCGCCTACCCTGGGTCAATCAAAAATGGGAACAACCCTGAAGGGGTTGAAGCTTGCTCCTGCTGCTCCGGATTCAACTCTTTCAGAGTAGAGCCCGCCCGGCCTCTACCCAGGGTAGGCGCGGACGCGCCAACCCTGGGCTGAGTGATCACAACCCCGTTGGGGTTGCAGAATTTTTGAGCGTAGTGTTAACAGTCCCTAATCCGTCATCCTGAGCTTGTCGAAGGATCAGACACGCGTGGCGTACCTTGGCATTGTCCGACTAAGATTTGGATTCTTTGGGCTCCCAAGCAAAAGAGACGTCTGCAGAGCCAATCTCAACCACTCTTGCCCCGTGAAGCATCACTCCTAATCCGTGTTCTTCATCCCAACCACAACCTAATTCAAGCCCGACGTAACAAACGCCATTCTTAAGCCATGGGTGAACATGTATCTGGGAAAGGCCTATCAACTGCTTGAAATCATTCGCGGATGATATTAGCGGCATGATTCGTCCAAATGTTTCCTCATCATAATAGCCTGCGCATTTAGGTCGAAGCTTCACGTAATAATCGGTAAGTGCAGTTAAGACCGAAGACACGATTTCATCTCCTTTCTCTATTTGAAATGAGAATGCCTGGCATTGAACCTCTGATGGAATTTGCAAGCCGTCTGGGGGCGTTAGATTTATTAGCGCAGCGCCATTCGACACAGCTTTAGAATCCTTTGAGCCATAAGCTGCACCGCGAGACTGAAACCCCGCCCAGCAAGGCAAGATCGTCTTTCCTTCCCACCAGCCCCACTCTGTCCAAAGCAATTCTGGAAAGGGTGGGTGATGAAGTATTTTCAGTTCTTCTGCCATAACGGTACGCGTCTGATCCCTCGACAAGCTCAGGATGACGGAATTTAAAACGGTTACCCCACCCGCTTCTTCACATCTTCCTGCACCTCATTCCACCACGACTCGAGGAACGCCTTGCGCTCTGTCTTGATCGCGGCGAGATCGCCCGTCGCATCCGCCCGTGTGAAGAAATAGAATTTGATCTTCGGTTCCGTGCCGCTACCGCGCACTGCCATGCGACTGCCGTCATCGAGATGGAACATCAGCATCGTCTCCTTGGGGATTTTCTTCCCGTCGGCATCGGTGAAGTCCTGCTTCCCGAAATCCTCGACCGAGCTGACCGTCTTTCCCTGGTAGCTCTTCGGCGGCTGCTCGCGAAACGAGGCCAGCAATTTCGCAATCTGCTGCGCTCCCTGTGCGCCTTCAAACGTCAGGGTCCCCAGCCGCTCCGTGTAAAAGCCCATCTCGCGATAAATATCGTCGAGATATTCGGCCAGCGTCTTGCCCTTCGACTTCGCCCACGCCGCCACTTCCGAGAACATCAGCACCGCCGCATTGGCGTCCTTGTCCCGCACATAATCTCCGCCGGTGTAGCCGTAGCTTTCCTCGCCCGCAAAGATGACAAAGCGGCTGTGCGTCAGCGAAACCGTGCGCCGTTCCGCAGGCGGCAGTGTCGCTAAGTCGGGATGCTGCAGCGCCAATTCGTAATCGTGCATCTTCTCGCCGATATACTTGAAACCGGTCAGCGTATTGATGCACCCGACGCCAAAATGTTCCGCGATTTTCTTCTGCAGATCCGTCGTGACAAAGGTCTTGATGATCACCGCATTCGCCTTGTTACCCTCGGTCAAAATCCCCTGCGCGATCATCCGTGAAATGCGATAATAAGCCAGGATCGATCCGATCATATTGCCCGTGAGCAGAATCATTTTTCCGCTCGCATCGCGAACGGCCACGCCCATGCGATCGGCATCTGGATCAGTCGCGAGTACCACGTCAGCCTTCTCTACCTCCGCCTGCTTGATCGCCAACTCAAGCGCCTCCGCATTTTCGGGATTTGGCGATTTCACCGTGGGGAAACGTCCATCCCCTGTGCTCTGGTGCGGTACCACGGAATAGCGGAACCCGTATTGATCCAGCAACGCCGGGATCGCGCGGATGCCGGTGCCGTGGAGCGGCGTGTAGACAAACTTGATCTTCTCGCGCACTTCCAAAATCGCCTCCTGCTCCAGCACCAAGCCCCCGACCGCATCGCGATAAATGACATCCATCTCAGCTTCGAGAACAGTCGTCTTTCCCGGCGTCTTGATTGTCGCCAGCAACGCGGGCAGCACCGCAGGATCGGCAGAGATTTTCGCAAAATGCTTGGTGACCCCTGATGCGTGCGGCTCTACCATCTGGCCGCCGTCGCGGGAATAAAACTTCATGCCGTTGTCGTGCGGCGGATTGTGGCTGGCCGTGATCATGATCCCGGCATGCGCGGCCACCACGCGCGTCGTGAACGAGAGCTGCGGCGTCGAGCGGTCCTCCGGGAAAAGAAACGCATCGATGCCCAGCGCGTTCAACGATTTCGCCGCCGCCTGAGAAAATTCCTCTGAGAAAAATCGCGTATCGTGCGCGATCACCACGCTCAACTTTTCACCCGGATAACCCTCAATAAGATAAGCCCCAAGCGCGGAAACGGCCCGATGAACGTTGCCATAATTGAGCATGTTCGTTCCGGTTCCGGGCAACTCGGGCCGACCAAGTGGCTCCGGCTTGCCCGCCTCACCCTTGGTCACGATCTTGCCGATGGTGCGTCCCCGCATCCCGCCGGTGCCGAAAGCGATGTCGCGGAAAAAGCGATCATCCAGCTCGGTCCACGCTTGCGAAGCCAGCAACTCGTCGATGCTCGCACGGTCGAGATCAGTCGCGGCGGGATCGGCGTAAACGCGGAGGATATTCTGTTGCGTCGAGGGCAGAAGCTTCGTTTTGGCTTCAGCGGTGAAAGTCAGCGAGGTCGAAGTCGGCATGATGGATTATAGGACGGGAAAGCATGGAGTAGGCCAGAGGAAAAGAATGCGATTCGAAAAGTTCGTGCTACTTTTCACTCCCCTTTAAGCCGACCCAATTAAAATCCCCACGATAAACACCAGCACACCGCCCACGACGACTTGAAACGTCGCGGATAGCAGTGGCGTATCCATATACCGGTGCCGAATCCACGCGATCACGCCCAGTTCCACCGCTACAATCGCAAAGGCCACATACATCGCGATATAAAAATCGGTGATCAAAAACGGCAACGTGTGTCCGATTCCTCCCGCCGTCGTCATCAGGCCGCAAACTGTCCCGCGCGCCCAAGGCCGTCCGCGCCCGCTGAGCACGCCGTCGTCCGACATCGCCTCCGCAAAACCCATGCTGATCCCCGCCCCGACCGAAGCGGCCATACCGACGAGAAACGCATCCCGGCTCGCGTGAGTCGCAAAGGCCGCCGCGAAGACCGGCGCCAACGTCGAGACCGAGCCATCCATCAATCCCGCCAGTCCCGGCTGCACAATTTGCAGCACAAACCGGCGTCGCTGCGACTTGTCCTCCTCCTCCCGCGCACCGGACGACTTCGCCTGCTCATCCATCTCCTCGGCGAGTTCATAGTGCTTCTCCTCCTCCGCCGCGAGATCGCCCAGCAACTGCCGCACCGCCGCGTCGCTCGTCTGCGCGATCGCCGCCTGATAAAAATTGCGCGCCTCCGTTTCCATGGTCTCGATCTCGTTCCGAATCATCGCAATCGTGAGATTGGAAGTAATCCAAAGCGGCTTGCGCGTAATGAACCCCTTCACGTCCTGTCGCCGGATAAGCGGGATATGCTCCCCAAACTGCTTGCGATAAAGCTCGATCAACCGATGCCGATGTCCGTTTTCCTCATCGCGCATCGCCACGAGCGACTTCGCCGTCTCGGGATATTCCATCCCAATCCGCTCCGCCAAATCCGCATAAATCCGGCCATCCTCCTCCTCCGACTGGATCGCCAGTGCCAGAATTTCCGCCGCAGTAAGATCTTTAAGCATCTTGGCCATAGATTAGGTACCCTGTTGCAAAGATTGCTCGTGAGGTTCCAGCGCGGCAATCACTTCGGGAATATTTTTTTGACAGGTATTCCAAACGCGCTCCAAGTCGATGCTGAAATAAACATGGATGAGGAAATTTCTCATTTCCCGCATGGGCCGCACCGGCAGGTTGGGTATCTGGTTGACCGTTTCCGGAAGAAGCTGACCCGCAGCTTCCCCCATAATCTCGAAACATCGCTCCACCGCCTGCTGTGTCTTACGATCCTGCAAATACTCCGCTTTTGATATACCGCTAAGGTGCGACTGAATATCGCGGGCGTGGACAAGGATATCCCACAGATAACCCGCCTGCTCAGGAGACACGTTCATAGATGACTTTGGTCCGATTCAGGATTTCATTCCGGCGGATGGGGTTGCGCATATGCACGACCGTTTCGCGATCAAGCAAATCTACTTTGTTCTCGAGTAAACTAGCCAGTTCATCTTCCAGTTGCCGCACAAAACCAAAATAAGCAAAGCCATCGGGTATGACGGGTGTAAACGTCGCCAGCAAATCGATATCGCTATCCTCGTTCGCCGTCTCTTTTGCTACAGAACCAAAGACCTCCAACTTCTCAATCGGATGATTTTGGCAAAAGCTCCGCAACCGAGTTTTAAGCTCATTCACCGTTAAAGGAGCAATGGTTGCGCTCAAGGCCATGCTTAAGGATAACAAACTTGCTTGGACTGTCGAGAACGAGCCGGAGTTTGTCGAATACCAGACGATCGTCGATTCTTCTTTTGATGGTGCTCTATCGTTTTATCGGAGCATACTTCCGAATGATTTCACCCCGGATCAATGCGGTTATCGGTCTCGGTACTATCACTTTGTTGTTCTTGGAGGTATTTCCCCTTTTTATTCAAGAGGTCAAGTGTCAAACGACAAACTCATCTGCCGCGGACACAACCGGATCAACTGCCAAGCCGGAGACGGACACAGTCCGATCGAATTTCATGTTGTCCGGGCCCATGGATGGACCAAACAGCGAAGCGATCATTCAGAAAACCAAGACGACATATGCTGCACTGCAAAGTTATAGTGATACCGGAACGGTCGCCGTTCAAGCAGGTTCCTTTTCCTTTACCACCCATTTTAAAACCCGCCTTCAGCGTCGCGACTTTTATCTCATAGAATGGCAGAGAGAAAAACAGGCCCTGATGCCTAACGAGGAAAAAGGAGTAGTCTGGTCAGACAGCACCGGAGACTTTCTGGATTTCGCAGGACAGGGCCCAAAAAAACAAACAAGCCGGGAAATGGCGATGGCAGGTGCAACGGGTATTTCTTCCGGAGCCGCCGCCACTATTCCCGCTGAGTTTTTCGGCGATAGCTGGGGCAACAAGCTTTCCAGACAGCAACAACGTGAACCTGATGAAAAACTCGCGGGAATCGATTGCTATGTCGTGACCAGTTCGATCAAAGCCAAGGAAAAAACTTTTTCGACGACATTATGGATAGGAAAACAGGATGATCTCATTCATCAAATCAAGACTGTCACAACTGGAATGAGTGAGTTGCCCCCAATTGAGGATGATGCGACTCTCAAAAAGATGCTCGGCAGCCAAAATAAGCCCGTCACTCCTGAAGCCATAGCCGATCTCCGGAAGAGCTTCACCGCCGCACAAGCCATGGCCCAAAGCATGTTAAAATCGGGCGTCATACAGAATATTGAAACGCATTCCGACATCGTTACGGACAAGACTTTTGCACCCGCCGATTTCAAGCCAGCCACGAAATAATCGTTCCTTTCATTTCGGACGACAAAACCCTCTTGCGCCTGCGCCCAGTCAGTTTATGCTGTCCGGAACAACGGGGAGCCCGCTGGGGCTGAGAGGTTTGCTGCTGCCGTGGCACAAACGACCCGATGAACCTGATCCGGATCATGCCGGCGGAGGAATTGTCGTACTGCCGTGCAGTGCGCTGTCCCCTCCCCGACATCCCGGCGACTTGGAGACTACTTATGATTCAGCCCCTTAATCCTACCGACGCCACTGCCATCAAGCCCAAACGCAAGACGGGCAAATCGAAAATCCTGCGCAGCGTCACCAAGCCGTTCCCGAATTCGAACAAGGTCCATGTCGAAACGCCCGGGGGCAAAATCCAAGTCGCCATGCGCGAAGTCACCCAGGCGCAGACCAAGGATTTCCAAGGTGTGATGACGCAGAATCCCCCCCTGCGCGTCTATGATACCTCCGGACCTTACACCGATCCCAAGGTCAAAATCGATTTCCGCAAAGGCCTCAAACCGATCCGCTCCGAATGGATCGAGCAGCGCGGCGACACGGAAACCTACGCGGGCCGCGAAGTCCAACCGCGCGACAACGGCTACCTCACCGCAGGTCATGCCGAGTTCGCCAGCCAGCGCGAAACCAAGGGCCAACTCCAACCTTTCCCCGGCCTGAAACGCGCTCCACGCCGCTCCGTCGAGGGCGGCAATGTCACCCAGATGCACTACGCCCGCAAAGGCATCATTACGCCCGAGATGGAATACATCGCCACGCGCGAAACGCTCGGTCGCCAGAACACCCACGGCAATCACGCCCAGACCGATCTCCGCCATCAACACCCCGGCGTTGGCTTCGGCGCGCGTCTCAATAACCGCACCATCATCACGCCTGAATTCGTCCGCGAGGAAGTCGCCTGCGGTCGCGCCATCATCCCGGCCAACGTCAACCATCCCGAAAGCGAGCCGATGATCGTCGGGCGTAATTTCCGGGTGAAGATCAATGCCAACATCGGCAACTCCGCCGTCGCCTCGTCCATTGAAGAGGAAGTCGAAAAGATGACCTGGGCCATCCGCTGGGGCGGCGACACCGTCATGGATCTCTCCACAGGCAAGAACATCCACGAAACGCGCGAGTGGATCATCCGCAATTCCCCCGTGCCCATCGGCACGGTGCCGATTTATCAGGCGCTCGAAAAAGTCGGCGGCCGCGCCGAGGAACTCACGTGGGACCTCTATCGCGACACACTCATTGAACAGGCCGAGCAGGGCGTCGATTACTTCACCATCCACGCCGGCGTGCTGCTCCGTTACGTGCCGATGACCGCGCGCCGCATGTGCGGCATCGTCAGCCGTGGCGGCTCGATCCTCGCCAAGTGGTGCCTCTCGCATCATAAGGAAAATTTCCTCTACACGCACTTCGACGAGATCTGTGAAATCATGAAGGCCTACGACGTCTCCTTCTCGCTCGGAGACGGACTCCGCCCCGGCGCGGGTGCCGACGCCAATGACGAGGCGCAACTCGCCGAACTAGCCACGCTCGGCGAACTCACGCAGGTCGCGTGGAAGCATGATTGCCAGGTCATGATCGAAGGCCCCGGCCACGTGCCGATGCAGCTCATCCAGGAAAATATGGAGCTCGAGTTGAAGCAGTGCGCTGAGGCCCCGTTCTACACGCTCGGACCGCTCACCACCGACATCGCGCCGGGTTACGATCACATCACCAGCGCGATCGGCGCGGCGATGATCGGCTGGTTTGGTTGCGCCATGCTCTGCTACGTCACGCCCAAGGAACACCTCGGCCTGCCCAACAAGGACGACGTCCGCGAAGGCGTCATCGCCTACAAGATCGCCGCGCACGCCGCCGATCTCGCCAAGGGATTTCCCGGCGCATCCGAACGCGACAACGCGCTCAGCAAGGCCCGCTTCGAATTCCGCTGGGAGGACCAATTCAACCTCGGCCTCGATCCCGAAAAGGCCCGCTCCTTCCACGACGAGACCCTCCCGCAGGAAGGCGCCAAGTCCGCCCACTTCTGCTCCATGTGCGGCCCACATTTCTGCTCGATGAAAATCACCGAGGACGTCCGTAAATACGCCGCTGAAAAAGGCGTCGCCGAGCAGGAAGCGCTCGCCCAGGGCCTCGCGGAAAAATCGACAGAGTTTGCCAAACAAGGTGGAGATGTCTACGTTGCGCCGTGAGTTCACACCTTATTATGAAAAACTTCGCCCTGGCTATTCTTCTCTTCGTTCCTCTCCTTCCGATGATGGCCGACGAAGAACTTAAAAACACCGACTTCACCGATGGCCGTTCGCATTGGGAAGGTGACGGCGAAGCGCTTGCCACCGCGAACAACGCCGACGCAACTCCCACCTTGGGCGCGACGGCTCCCTCGACCCAGGCAGGCTTGCTCTTAAAGCTTAGCCGTCGCGATTGGACCCGGGTGACCCAGGGCTTTCGCCCCCTGCATTCCAACGGGACCCTGACCGTGACTTACCAACTCTCCGCTGATTTTGCTTTTTCACAAGCGATTGAGGACTACACGAACGTGCCCACGCTCATGGGATTTACTTCCTACCGGCCTTTCAACATCAGACCGGGCACCTGGATCGCCTTGTTTATTGAAACAGCCACCCAGGAAATGGAATACTACAAGGTCACATCGAAGCCCGGCGCAGACACCCAGACCTATAAAGGCGAAATCAGTGACTTGGTGCCTCGCGTGGACAAAACCATCTGCCTTTCCTTTCCTCCGGGCACAGGAACGATCACCCTTCTCCACGTCGGACTCGATACGCACTAGCCCTACGCAGCTTGGTCAAGGCCCCTTTCGGATTCTTTCCCCTCGTTCCCAAGTTGCACTTGGGAACGCACTTGTCGGCGAAGCTGTGCTTCTTCTTCGTTCCAGGAAATATTCACCAATAACCGCTTAAACCACGCGTGAAATTGCTTGCCCATTTTTTCCAACGATCTTGGGCAGGACGGCTCATCCTCGGCCTCCTCACCCTCTTTCTCATTGCCTGCCTGACCATCGTCTTCGCCGGACTGGCCGATAATCCCCACCAAGCCGATCTTGCCGTCGTCCTCGGAAATAAAGTCTTTCCGGATGGAACACCGTCCTTACAACTGAAGGCGCGACTGGATCAAACCGTCACTCTTTACCGGCAAGGCTACTTCAAACAGATCCTCGTCAGCGGCGCCCACGGCAAAGAAGGCTACGACGAACCCGTCGCCATGCGTCACTACCTGGAATCCAACGGCGTCCCGCACGATGCCATCTTCGAGGACAATGAGGGCTCCAACACCTGGCACACAGCGCAAAATACCGCACAATTCCTCAAGGCGCATCACCTCACCAGCGTCCTCGTCATTTCACAGTATTACCACATGCCTCGCTGCCGACTCGCCTTTTCCAAGTTTGGCATTGAGCCGCTCTATACAAGCCACGCACCTTTCTGGTGTCTGCGCGATTTCTATTCCGTCCCTCGCGAAGTCATCGGTTATGCTGCGTATACTCTTCGCATTGTCTCATCACACATTCGCTGAATAGCCTTGGCTTACGCCCCCTATCTGATAACTCCTTTTCATCTCGCCATGAAAAAACTGTCCCTCGCTTTTCTTCTCATCGCTTCGATCCAACTGGTTCACGCCGATAACGTGCTGAAAAACAGTGACTTCACTGACGGAGCCGTTAACTGGCATGGCGACGGTCGCACCCCGGCGGACATGAAGCCGCAGGATGCCCTGGACACGTCCACCACGGACTACGGGGACAAAGGTCTCATCATCCCGCTCAAGGCCCACGAATGGACGAAAATCGTCCAGGAATTCAAGACCAACAACTCCTCGTTGATTCTTAATATCACCTTCAAAATGGCGCCCAATACCGTCTTCTCCACCAAGGACGAGGATTACACGAATGTGCCGCATAGCATCGGGTTCGATGCCTGGCTTCCGTTCAACGGCAAAAGGGGCGGTTGGATGACCATGGTCTCCGACTTCACCAAGATGCGGATATTCTACGACACCATCATTCCCAAGCCCGGCAACGATCAGGAAACATATGACGAAACGATCAACTCGCTTGTCCCCGAGGACGAGAAAACGGTCTGCCTCGCCTTTCCTCCCGGCACCGGCGCGGTCATTCTCCTGCACGTCTCGATGGACACGAAGTAAGGACGGGCTGCCCAAGGTAGCCGTCGACCGCCGGGCGACGATTGAAGAGCAGACCTGGGCTACCTAAGCCGAAACAAATCGAGACCTCTGTGAACTTTCACATTTAGCATTAGTCATCCTGAGCTTGTCGAAGGATCAGTTCGGTCTGCCTTTCCCTCCGTGATAGCCGTCGCACTCCGTGCGACGGTGTCTTTATTTCTTCGCCACCCGGTTCACCGCGCTGATCACCGCTTTCAGCGAAGCGAGTTCGATATTCGTGTCCGTCGCCGCGCCAAATGTCGTCGGGCCCGTGCCTGACTTGATCTCGAAGTAGGCCACCGCCTTCGCCTCCGCGCCTTTGCCAAGAGAGTGCTCGGAATAGGAAACCACCTCAAACGGATCAATGATTCCGCTGTCGTTCAGCCCGTGGACAAACGCCGCCACCGGTCCGTTGCCACTGCCTCGAATCTGGTGCACATCGCTCCCTTTCTTCACTCGCACGATGCAGTCCACTCCGCTCTCGGTCGGCGTCATCTTGCTCACGCCTTGAAATGAGAGCGGTTGTTCACGGTCCAAGTACTCGCTCTTGAACAAGGCCAAGATGTCCTCCGGCGGTAATTCCTCGCCCCGCTCATCGGCCACGCGATTGACGATCTTGCCAAAATCGCGATGCATCGCCTTCGGCAAAACGTAACCGAACTCCTGCTCCATGACATAGGCCACGCCGCCCTTGCCCGACTGGCTGTTGATGCGGATAATTGCCCGGTAATTGCGCCCGATATCATGCGGATCAATCGTCAGGTAAGGCACCTCCCAGCTATTTTCGGGATGCGCCGCGCGATCCTTGAGCCCCTTGTTGATCGCATCCTGATGCGAGCCTGAAAACGCGGTAAAGACCAGATCGCCGCCATAAGGCCAGCGAGAGGGAACTTCCAACTTCGTCCAGGTTTCATAAGCCTCGCGCACCGCGCCCAAGTCATGAAAATCCAGCTTGGGATCAATCCCCTGCGTCAACATATTCAGCGCCACCGTCACGATATCGAGATTACCCGTGCGCTCGCCGTTGCCGAAGAGCGTCCCCTCCACGCGCGTCGCGCCAGCCAACAAACCCAACTCCGTCGCCGCCACGCCCGTGCCGCGATCGTTATGCGTGTGCAGACTGATGATCGCCTTCTCCGGATGTTTCTGGTGCGTGATAAACCACTCGATCATGTCCGCGTATTGGTTCGGCATCATCAACTCCACCGTGTTCGGCAAGTTCAGAATGATCGGTTCTTCCGCAGTCGCGCCCCATTCGTTCACCACGGCCTCGCAAATCTCCAGCGCGAAATCGACTTCCGTTCCGCTAAAGCTTTCCGGCGAATATTGGAAACGAACCTTCGTCTCCGGCACCGTCTTGACCAGCGACTTGATCTGCTTCGTTCCACGCACGGCAATATCGACGATGCCCTGCTTATCCAGCCCAAAGACAATCCGGCGTTGCGCCACCGAGGTCGAATTATAGAGATGCACGATCGCCCGCGGCGCGCCCTTGATCGACTCAAACGTCCGCGCGATCAACTCCTCCTTCGACTGCACCAGCACCTGCACCCAGACATCGTCCGGAATGCGGTTCTCCTCGATCAATCGTCGCGTGAAATCGAACTCGATCTGCGATGCCGAAGGAAATCCGATCTCGATCTCCTTGAACCCGAGCTTCACCAGCAACGCGAAAAATTCGAGCTTCTCCTCGACGCTCATCGGCACGGCCAGCGCCTGGTTGCCATCGCGGAGATCCACGCTGCACCAGATCGGCGCGCGATCAATCACGCGCGAAGGCCATTCGCGTTGAGTCATTTTCACCGCCGGAAACGGGCGGTACTTCGGGTTCTGGGTTGTCATATTCTTTTCTAATGTAGCGGCGGTCTATGACCGTCGGATTATTCTGTCTTGCTGTTGTCTCTCTGTCAGTGACGAATCGCCAAAATAAGAAACCCCGAGAGGCCGCTCAATTGGCGGGCCGTCGGGGTTTGGTTGGCGTTAAAGCGAAAAAATCAGGTCAGATCGCTCCCACCAAGCCCGTGCGGCCCGGAAGAAGTAGCGTAAGTCGAAGCGACAGCGCGTTGATCTGCATTGCCCGAACACTATCAAATTAGAATCTGAAATCAAGTTAATTTCAACGTATCCTATTGATTAAAATAATATTCCCACATATTTTTTATACATGAAGTTTTTTGCCGATCCCAAAACAAATTATCTTTATTTCGGATACGTTATTCTAGTACTGATCGGACTACTAATTTGGATGACCACTGAAGAATGGAGCGACATACCAGACGTCGTTGCATATCTTGGTTTTGCGCTAACATTAACTTCACTAGTGCTTTCATTAGTGGCAATTTTTCAAAGCCTCCTTTCGGGGTCATCAATAGTTGAAAGCATTTCAAATCTTCACAATGCTTCGACGAAAGTTGAAGCCGCAGCTTTAAAAGTTGAAGCAGCTACTTCTGGCCTTTCCGCAAATGTTGTTGGATTGAAAGAAAGTTTAAATAAAAAACGGCCTGATCTTGAAAGCACGGAATCGATAACTAATCCCGAAGAAATCCAAGAAATATTGGTCACACATTTTCTTGCTGCATCATCTCTTAGTGGATTGTGCGCATTGAAAATAGCTGTTTTAAGTGCTCGAACCGGTAAAGAATTTTCTCTGAAGGAACTTTTTGGAGAAAGAACCGACGATTTTAGATATGCGTATGGATATCTAGTCGCCAGTTCGAGCCTTGGGCTCTTCAAACGCAATCACGAAGGACTAAAATGGTCAATTTCTGCCGTTAATACTGTTTTAAACAGAGACGCCGAAGCAGCACTTGTAAAAAAACTTGAAGTAAAACCTAGCGCTTTTATTCGCACTTTTAGCGAAGAGATAGATGCTTTTTTTGAGTAGACTTATTCGCTAAATATTTTCGATGGTGATGGTCTTGCTCATCAAAATGAGCGTGACTGTAAAGGTGGCACAAAAATCCCATTGCAAGACGCCTTTTCTGCTCTTAGCTCTTATATCATGAGCGCCCTCACCTCCTCCCCTGCCTGGAAAAATCTCCTCTCCCACTACGAAGCCCAAAAGGACGTGCAGATGCGCGACCTCTTCGCGAAGGACCCCGAGCGCTTCAAGAAATTCTCGCTCGAATTCGGCGACCTCTTTTTCGATTTCTCCAAGAACCGGATCACCGATGAAACGATCAGCCTGCTCCGCGCGCTCGCCGTTCAACAGGACGTCCACGGCATGGCCAAGAAGATGTTCTCCGGCGAGAAAATCAATATCACTGAAAATCGCGCCGTCCTCCACGTCGCGCTCCGCAATCGCTCTAATCGCCCCATCCTCGTCGATGGCAAGGACGTCATGCCCGAGGTCAATGCCGTCCTCGCCCACATGGAAAAATTCTCCAACGCCGTCCGCTCCGGCGAATGGAAAGGCTACACCGGCAAGCCCATCACCGACTTCGTCAACATCGGCATCGGCGGCTCCGACCTCGGCCCCGTCATGGTCACCGAGGCGCTCAAGCCCTACGCGCAGAAAAACCTCCGCGCCCATTTCGTCTCCAACATCGACGGCACCCACATGGCCGAGACGCTGAAGCAGCTCTCGCCCGAGACCACGCTCTTCATCGTCGCGTCGAAGACCTTTACCACGCAGGAGACCATCACCAATGCCCACTCCGCGCGCGATTGGTTCCTCAAGACCGCGAAGGACGAAGCCCACATCGCCAAACATTTCGTCGCGCTTTCCACCAACGAGAAGGACGTGAAGAAATTCGGCATCGACCCCGCCAATATGTTCGGCTTCTGGGACTGGGTCGGCGGCCGTTACTCGCTCTGGAGCGCCATCGGCCTGCCCATCGTCCTCAGCATCGGCTACGACAAATTCGTCGAGATGCTCGAAGGCGCGCACGCGATGGACGAGCACTTCCTCAACACGCCGCCGGAGAAAAATCTCCCCATGACGCTCGGCCTCATCGGCATCTGGTACAACAATTTCTTCGGCGCGCGCACCGTCGCGATTCTTCCCTACGACCAATACATGCACCGCTTCCCCGCCTACTTCCAGCAGGGCGACATGGAAAGCGACGGCAAGGGCGTCAACCGCGAAGGCCAGCCGCTCGACGTCAATAGCGGCCCCGTCATCTGGGGCGAGCCCGGCACCAATGGCCAGCACGCGTTCTACCAACTCATCCACCAGGGCAACCAACTCGTCCCCGCCGATTTCATCGCGCCCATCGAGACGCAGAATCCGCTCGGCGAGCATCACCTCATCCTCCTCTCCAACTTCTTCGCGCAGACCGAAGCGCTGATGAAGGGCAAGACCGCCGAAGAAGTCCGCAAGGAATTGACCAAGGACGGCCTCACCGGCGACACGCTCGAAAAACTCATCCCGCACAAAGTCTTCACCGGCAATCGTCCCACCAACTCGATCATGTTCCCCAAGCTCACGCCCAAGGCGCTCGGCACTTTGATCGCCCTCTACGAGCACAAGATTTTCACCCAGGGCATCGTCTGGAACATCAACTCGTTTGATCAATGGGGTGTGGAACTCGGCAAGCAACTCGCCAAGGCGATCCTTCCCGAACTCGAAAAGCCCGGCACCGTCACCACCCACGACAGTTCAACCAACGGCCTCATCAATCGCTTCAAGAATTACCGCGCCACCCACAGCATCGGCAATCAATGATCCTCTCCGAGGTAGCCGCCGCTGTCCCTAGCGGCGGATGTTTTCTTCGGGTGGCCCGGCGACGACAGGCGTGCCTGTATTGCCCGGGTTCGCAAAGCGAACAGGAAGCGCTATCCCATCCGCCGCTAGGGACAGCGGCGGCTACCTCGGAATTTCTCGACCTTGTCTGCCAATGACAATCTTCGATCCCCCCTCCTACGTCCTCGACATTGAGGAAGCCGCACGCACCGGACGTTGGACGATCCATTATCTCTCACCAACTTCAACCAGCACACGCCCCTGGTTTCAACGCATCGCCCTGACCGGCCCCGACGCTCCCCACCTTTATCTCTCCTCAGGCATCCACGGAGATGAAATTTCCGGCCCGATGGCGCTCCTCGAAATGTTGCGCCAACCCGATTTCTTCACCAAGTTCAACGTCACCATCTTTCCCCTCCTCAACCCCGACGGTCTAATCAAAGACATTCGCGAAAACGCCACTGGCATCGATCTCAACCGCGATTACCGCAACTCCAAGTCGCAGGAAATTCTCAGCCACATTGAGGCATTGAAAACATTAGAAAAATTCGACGCAGCCATGATGCTCCACGAGGACTTCGAAGGCATCGGCGCCTATCTCTACGAACTCAACGACGATGCCTCGCTGGGTCAGAAAATCATCACCGCCATGGGCCAACACGTCCCCATCGACCAACGCCCCGAAATCGAGGAAGTCCCCGCAAAAGGCGGCGTCATCTCGCGCAAAGATCTCCTCGCCATCCACGGCAAAATCGAAGACCGCCCCGACTGGCCCGAAGCCATCTACCTCAGCATCCATCACACCCAAGTCAGCTACACCACCGAGACCCCCAAACCCTTCCCGCTCGAGCATCGCATCCAGGCCCAGATCTCCGCCGTGCGAACATTAATGCAAGCTCTCTCTAAAACTTCGTCGTCCTGAGTTCGTCGCACGCGCGCGTGGCAGGATCAGTTCCGCCTGCCTTTTCCCCCGTTGCGTTCGTTGCGTCGTTGCGCGAAATGTCCCCCGCATAATCTTGTTAATCCCGTTAATCCCGTCCAAAATTCCATTCGTAAGCTATGCCTGAAATCAAAAACGTCATCCTCGATTGGTCCGGAACCCTCGTCGACGATTTCAATCCGGTCCTCGAAGCCACCAACGAAATCTTCCGGCACTACGGCAAATCCACCTTCACTGCGGAGGAATTCCGCGAGAAATTCTATCTTCCCTTTCCCAAGTTCTATAAAGAGTATCTCCCGGAATCGGCCTTGGCGGATCTCGACACCCATTATCGCGGTGTCTTCCGCGACATGCAGACCGGCATCGCCCCTCTTCCCCATTCCCTCGACTTCCTCGAATATCTGCGCGGACGCAATATCCCAACCTTCCTCCTCAGCTCCATTCATAATGAGCACTGGGAAGCCCAAGGCGGACGCCTCGGCTGGAAACATTATTTCAAACACGCCTATGTAGGGGCGCTCGACAAGCGCAACGTCATCCTGCATCTCCTCGCCGACCACGATCTCAACGCCGACGAAACCATTTTCATCGGCGACATGACCCACGACATCGAAACCGCGCGTCACGCCGGCGTCATGAGTTGCGCCGTCCTCACCGGCTACGATTCGCTGCAAAAACTCAAGAGCGTCAGCCCCGATCTCCTCTTCCGCAATCTCAAGGAAGTCCGCGATTTCCTCGATCGCCATCGCGGCATCGCCACGCATCCCCCGATCCCCACCGTCGGCGCGCTCATCTTCAACGACAAGGGCGAAGTCCTCATGATCCAGACCCACAAGTGGAGTAACAAGTGGGGCATCCCCGGCGGCAAAATCAAAACCAACGAACCCTCCGAAGACGCCCTGCGCCGCGAGATCATGGAGGAAACCGGCCTCAAACTAAACGACATCCGCTTTGAAATCGTGCAGGACTGCATCGAGCCACCCGAGTTCTACAAGAAGGCCCACTTCCTTCTGCTCAACTACACCGCCACCGCGCTCGGCACCACCATCACGCTCAACGACGAAGCGGAAACCTATCGCTGGCTCTCGCTCGACGAGGCCCCCAAGCTCGACCTCAACGGCCCCACCCGCACACTCCTCGACCATGTCCGATCTCATCCGCATCGTTGATCTCGAAGTCTGGACCTACATTGGCGTCCCTGAGGAAGAACGCGCCCGGCCTCAGCAACTCCTCATCTCCCTCGACCTCACCGTCGATTGCATCGCCCAAGCCGCCATCACCGATGATGTTTCCCGCACCGTCAATTACTACGACGTGGCGCAACAGGTAAAAGCCCTGTGTGTCAAGTGCCCCCGCAAGCTGCTCGAAACCCTCGCCGAAGAAATCGCCGCCGAGTTACTTGCGAATCAATCCATCAAGCACCTCACCCTCGAAATCAAAAAGTTCATCCTCCCCGACACGCAATACGTCTCCGTAAAAATCGAACGGCCAAATACTTAATTAGCCGCAAAAGAACGTAGAGAACACAAAGAAAGCCTCCGCCAAAACAATCCGTCATCCTGAGCTTGTCGATGGATCAGTTCCGTCTGCCTCGCTCCTCGTTCCCAAGTTGCACTTGGGAACGCACTTGTCGGCGAAGCTTTGCTTCGGCCTCCGCGGAAAAGCGCTGAGGCGGAACTGATCCTTCGACAAGCTCAGGATGACGAATTGTTTAAAGTAAACTTTCCATTGAATTTCCATCCATTTCTTTGAGCTCTTTGTGTTCTTTGTGGCTAAATTATCCCCATGAAACTCTTCGAAATCCGCGACTCCTTCGGCCTCGATAATTTAAAGCTCGCTGAACGCCCCACGCCCGAACCGCGTCCCGATGAAGTCCTCATCCGCCTTCGCGCGGCCTCGCTCAATTTCCGCGATCTCCTCATCGTTCAGGGCAAATACAACCCGCGCATGAAACTCCCCCGCGTCCCGCTCTCCGATGGTGCGGGCGAAATCGTCTCCGTCGGCGCGGAAGTCACCGGATGGAAACCTGGCGACCGCGTTGTCGTTCCCTTCTTCCCCGCATGGCTCGACGGCGAACTCGCCGCGCCCGCCGCCGCCAGCGCCCTCGGCGGAGACGTCGACGGCATGCTCCGCGAATTTATCACCGTCCGCGCCAACGCCCTTCTCTCCATCCCCGATCACCTCTGCTTCGAGCATGCCGCGACGCTCCCCTGCGCCGCCGTCACCGCATGGAACGGCCTCTTCGTTTCCGGAAATCTCAAGCCCGGCCAGACGCTTCTCCTCCAAGGCACCGGCGGCGTCTCCCTCTTCGGACTTCAATTCGGCAAGATCACCGGCGCCAGCATAATTATAATTTCCAGCAGCGACGCCAAACTGGAACGCGCCCGCGCGATGGGCGCGCATCACACCATCAATTACCGCTCCGAACCCGACTGGGAAAAGCGCATCCACGAAATCACCGGCGGTCGCGGCGTCGATCTCACCCTCGAAGTCGGCGGCACCGGCACGCTCTCGAAAACATTGAAAGCCACAAAGTTCGCCGGACACGTCAGCCTCATCGGCGTCCTTAGTGGCATTTCCGGCGATGTGCAAATTGCACCCATCCTGCATAAATCAATCAATATACGCGGCATCTACGTCGGCTCACGCGCCATCTTCGAATCGATGAATCGCGCCATCGCGCAGCATAAAATCGAGCCAGTTATCGATCGCGTCTTCTCCTTCGAGGAAAGCCCGGAAGCGTTCCGTCACCTCGAAGCCGCGCAGCATTTCGGCAAGATCGTTATTCGCATCAACTGAACCTACGCCACGCTTGTGACGCTTTCATCCACGGCCCCGTCTAAAATGGGAACAGCATTTGCTGAGATACGTGGAAACACCTATGGCGTCTTCTTTCGCGACTACTCACCTTCCCGAGCGTGTCGACGTCCCTTCAATCCGCCCAAGACTTAAATCACCTTATCAACCGCAACTCGATGGCTTGCGTGCGCTCGCCATCATGGGAGTTTTGTTCGAACATTTCGGCGTGGGCATGCCCACGCTTTTGCGCTGCGGTCCGTTGGGAGTCCGATTCTTTTTCGTCCTCACCGGCTACTTCATCACCCTTTCGCTCTGGCGCGTCCAGGCGGAAATCGCGCAGAATCCCGAAGGCGGTTTTCTTCCACTCGGTCGTTATTATCTCGCGCGACTCCTCCGCATCGGCCCCCCCTTTTATCTCGCCCTCCTTATCGGCGCAGTATTCGGCATCGAAGAAGTGCGCACCAACTTCATCTGGCTCGCCACCTTTCAAGCCAACAACCACTTTGCCTTTCTCGGTTACTGGCCCGGCTCCATCGCACATTTCTGGTCGTTGGCCGTGCAGGAACAATTCTATATGCTCTGGCCCATCGTCGTGCTCACTCTGCCGAGACGCTGGTTCATACCGGCCATGGCGGCGTTCATTCTCTTCGGCCTCGGATTTCGCATTTTCTGTATCGTGACCGAAACCTCGACGATCACCCGCTGGGTCACCCTCTTCGGCTGCGTCGATTCCTTCGCCGTCGGCGCCCTCATCGCCTACCTCAAGGAATCCAAGCGGCTCCAGAATCTTCCCCTGCTCTCGCCCACAATTCTCTTCGCACTCCCCCTCGCCGCCTTCGCCTGCTTTTTCCTCGGGCGCGCCTTGATGACGCTTTCCGAAAACAACGTCTGGCTCGCGCTGACCGAATCTGTCGATGAAATTTTTCTTGCCTGGTTACTTGCGATGTCGATCACCGGCGTCAAAGGTCGCTACGGCGCGATCCTGAGTTGGACTCCCCTCGTCTACTTGGGCCGCATCAGTTACGGCGTCTACGTCTACCACGTCTTCATCATCATCCTGGTTTCTCCGCTGCTCGCCACCTATGGCATAACCGAAATCCACGCGTCCATCGCCCGCCTCGCCATCTTACTCACACTGACCATCGCCCTCTCCTCCTTCTCCTGGCACTATTTGGAACAACCTTTCATCGCTTGGAAAAACGACCTCACCCGTCGCCGCCCCGCTCCCACTCCGGCCGCTCACTCTCACGCTTTTCCCGTTTTGGCCCGATAAGCATTTGCGTTATTCTTCAGTCCAGTAACGCTTTTGACTTGTAGTCGTCTGCCGGTCTTTTCAAACTGCTGGTTTCCCCTGTCAGTCGACCGGGCAAGACAACCGCCCGCGACTCCGCCACCGAAAACCATGATCAAGACCCGGCCCTTTTTCGTCAACCTGGTCTGTTTCTATCTTCTCATTTCAGGCTGCTATTTACTGTTCGTCAGCTTCGGAAACTTGAAGCTGCCGGAGACCCAAGCCGCGATGGAGCAAGCCGGACTCCCTTACACCCTTCAAGTCGCGATGCTCTATCTCAACCTGATCGTGATCATCACTTGCGCCGCGTACATGATGCAGGAAGCCAACTGGGCCCGATGGGTTTACCTCGGCTGGGGATTCATCAATATCGACTATAATCTCTACATCCAAACCGATCGCTACGACAGCGTGATTCCGATCGCCATCTATCTCGTCTCCGCGCTGATTCTCCTGCTCCCCAGCGCCAACAAATACTTCTCCTCCGTCATCGAGTTTACTGACGAGTAGGAGGTAGCCACCGAGTCCCTATCGACGGTGCCTTCCTCGGGTGGCCCGGGCTACTTGTTGCCCGGGTTCGCAAAGCGAACAGAAAGCGACGATCTACCGAATAATCCCCAATCTCGTCTAGCCCCAAAGGGGCGATCCAAGCCAGCCCAGGGCAACGCCCTGGGTACCTATTACTGGAAAAGAAAAGCCCTGCAAGAGACCTCTGCGAAACTCTCACATTTAGCATTAGTCATCCTGAGCTTGTCGAAGGATCAGTTCGGCCTGCCTTTTCTCAGAGGTACAGAACTGATCTTGCCACACGTGTGTGCGACAAGCTCAAGATAACGGATTGCTTGAAGGAGGACTTTTGCAGAGATCTCTGCAAGGGCGTCCCAAATTAAACCTAATCCCAACTCGGCGCCGCCGCCTTGATCTTCCACTCATTCACCATCCCGCGCGGAAAATTACTGATAAACCGCGACGGCTCCTGCCACCGGTCCTCAAACGAAGCACTCGCCCGAGTCAACGGATAAGTCAGGTAAAGTTCGTCACACGCGCGAGTCACCGCCACGTAAAAAAGTCGGCGCTCCTCCTCCTCACCCTCCATCGTCTCCATCGATCTCCCCGCCGGAAACAACCCGTCGCAAAGCATGATCACAAAAACCACTTTCCATTCCAGCCCCTTCGCCTGATGCACCGTGCTCAACCGCAGGCAGGGCTGACTGCTCAGCGGCCCATCCTTCTTCGGGCCACCATCGATGTTCGTCATCAACGCCAACTGCGCGAGAAATTCCTCCGTCTTCTCAAAATTCTGCGCAAAGGCCCGCAACTGCCCCAGATCTTCCAGCCGCGATTGAAAATTCGGAAACTTCACCTTCATGTAGTCCTCATAGACCGCATCGATCACCACCTGGATCTGTTCCGAGGCCCGTCCCAGCAATTCCGGCGCCGTAATTTGTTTGTGAGTCTCCACCCATTGTTTCCACTGCTCAACTGCCTTCACCGGCGGCTCCAGTGACGCAAATTCCGCCCCCGCCGCCAGCTTCTGCCACAGCTTGTCTGCGGTCCGATCCCCCACGCCCGGCATGATTCCGGCAATGCGCTTGAACGCCAGTTCATCCCTCGAATTCAGCGCAAACTTGAGAAACGAAGCCACATCCTTCACATGCGCCTGCTCGAAGAAGCGCAACCCGCTTAACAACTCAAAAGGCATCTGGCGGCGCGTCATTTCCATCTGCACCTCCATCGAGTGAAAGTGCGCCCGGTACAACACCGCGATCTCGTTCAGGTCGATCCCCTCCTCCTGCAATTCTTCAATGCGCTGACAAATAAAGTTCGCCTGCTGATTCGCGTCCTGAAGACAAATCAGCGCCGGCTTCGAGAACTTCCCCTCGGGCCGCACCGCATGAAGGTTCTTCGGAAACTGCTTCGTGTTGGCCGAGATGGCGTAATTCGCCAGTGAGAGAATCTCCGGCGTACTGCGGTAATTCGTCTCAATCTTGATTTCGCGCGTCCCCGGAAAGCGCTCCGGGAATGTCAGCACATTCTCAAAGTTCGCCCCACGCCACGAATAGATGCTTTGCGCATCGTCACCCACCGCCATGACCTGATGGTGAAACGCCGCCAGCGTATCGATGAAATCGGCCTGGATCTTGTTCGTGTCCTGGTACTCATCGACCAGGATATGCTGAAACTGCTCCTGATAAAATTTCCGGATGTCCTCGTTGTCCCGCAACAGCTTCAACGCGTAGACGAGCAGATCGTCATAATCCATGACGTTATCGATCTTCTTCCGGTCGCGGAAAATCCGATTGATCGCCTCAAGCTGCTCGATCAGTCCCGTGAAGTAAGCGTAATTTTCGCCCACCACCGTCGCGATCGATTTCTCCGTGCTCGCCGCCAGGCCAAAAATATCGAGCAACACCGCGCCCTTCGGCAACGACTTGTCCTTCGGATCCAACCCGCTCGCCTTCAACGCCGCCGTCGCTAAATCCTGTGCGTCGTCCCGGTCCAGAATTGTAAAGCTGTTGCTGAATCCCAACTCGTTGGCGTGACGCCGTAGTAACCTGTTCGCCACAGAATGAAACGTCCCGCCCCAAATCCGCGAAATATCCTGCGGCAGCAGACCGCCCACGCGATGCAACATCTCCTTCGACGCCTTGTTCGTGAAAGTCAGCAGCAGGATATTCTCTGGCTCGACCCCATTTTCGATCAGGTAAGCAACCCGGTAAGTCAGCGTCCGCGTCTTGCCGCTGCCCGCCCCCGCGATCACCAAAATCGGTCCCGGCTTCGCCGTCACCGCCTCGAATTGCTCATCGTTGAGCTCCTTGCGATAGTCGATTTGCACCCCTGCGGACACGCTAGTTTTCTTCAGGACATACTCAACAGACATTCGGTCAGTGTCGCGCTTCGCGCTGGAAGCCGCAATCATTCCCTTTCTATGATGGATAGAATTTCAAATTATGAGAGGCGAAATTAATTTTTACACAAAGCATGTAAAAACAGAGAATCAACTTAGTCACCTAGATAGTTGTGAATAACTTTTTTTACGCTGAAAGGTAAAAAGGCTTGATCGTTTCGTTACACAACCTTAATGTGACAGTCTGAATAGACGTTCGGTAGGAATGAATAAAAACGGCTAAAAGGCTCGCGCCCCCAGCACCTTACATGAAAAGCAAGCTTTTGCGAAAACTAGCCAAGAGTCAGAAGTATCTGATTCTTGCCGAGATCAAGCGTAGCCAAGGCCTCTCTGTTTCCCAATTGTGCGAGCGCATTAATCTCTCGTACATGGGAGTTAAGCAGCACTGCGTCGCTCTCGAGAAAGATGGCTATCTCGACACATGGCGCCGTCCCAAGGGAATGGGTCGCCCCGAAAAAGCCTATCGCCTCACCGTCACCGCGCAGGAATTTTTCCCTTCCGAGCATACGAACTTTACCGGCGAAATTCTCAAGAGCCTCGAGCAGGTTTACGGACCCGCCGCCCCTGAAAAAATCCTCTACCAGATTTATCAGAACCAGACCGTCAAGATGCAGGCCAAGGTCATCGGCGCCACGCTCGAGGAACGCGCCCGCTCTTTCGCCTCACACCGCGATGCCGACGGCTACATGAGCGAGTACTACTTTAATCCCGACATCCAGCGCCAGCAGATCATCGAGTACAATTCGCCCGTCCTCACCATCGCCGACCAGTTCAAGATTTTGACCCAGCTCGAAAACTCGCTGATCGAAAACGTCCTAGGCGTCCGCGTCCACCGCGAAGAAGAACGCGTCTCCGGCCTCTACAAGTGCCAGTTCACGCTGCTCGAGTAGACTTCCTTTAATGTAGCGGCGGTCTATGACCGTCGCATTCATTGCCTCCCTTGCTCCCCCCTCCTCGTTCCCAAGTTGCACTTGGAAACGCCCTTGTCCCCGCAATTCCGGTCAACGTGAATCACGCACCCTCGTCATGAATCTCTCCGGCCTCGCCGAGACGCCTCTTGATCCGCACGAAATACCACATGACAAAATACCACATCCCTAACGCAAAGATCCATCCGAACGCCAACCACAGAAGCAGGCCTTCATACCACGGCCCATTAAAAAAAGGATCCTCATTCATCAAATCCAGCACCGTGAAAAACACCCCGCAAAGCGTTCCCACGACCACGACAAACCGGTAAATGCCGTGCTTCAGGTAGAACACCAGCAGCTTCATCTGTCGTTTTTCGAGCTTTGTCATTTGACGCTTCCTAAACCAAGCACCGTTAAGTTACGAATACGAACCGAAACATATTCGCCAAAAATTTTTCCCTCTAAACCCAACCATCCCCCTTTACACGAGCGCATAACGGCATTAAGATTACGTCCTAGGAGACACACATGAAAGAGACCAAAGAATATACCCTTTATAACGACACGGTGATGGACCACTTCCTGAATCCCCGCAACATGGGCGATGTGCAGGAAGCCGACGGTGTCGGTGAAGTCGGCGCGGCAGCTTGCGGCGACATCATGAAGATCTCCCTCAAGATTCGCGACGGCAAGATCGAAGACGCCCGCTTCAAGACCTTCGGCTGCGGCAGCGCTATCGCTTCCTCCAGCATGGCCACCGAACTCATCAAGGGACGCACCCTCGAGGAAGCCAAGAATTTCTCCAACCAGGAAGTGGTCGACGCCCTCGGCGGTCTCCCCCCGGTCAAGATTCATTGCTCCGTCCTCGCCGAAGAAGCCCTCAAGGCCGCCATCGAAGACTACGAAGCCAAGCAGGCCAAAGTTCCGGTTGTCGCCTAGTCCGAGGTAGCCGTCGCACTCTGTGCGACGGTCAGTTGCCTTTCTGCCTTTTGGTAGCCGCCGCTGTCCCTAGCGGCGGATGTCTTCCCAATCGATGCGGCTGATCTCAAGTTGCCCCGACCCTCAAATAAGCTAAAGTAATTCTCCCATGGATAAGCGCTCCGTCTATCTCGATCACCAGACCACCACCCCCGTTTTGGAGGAGGCGCTCCAAGCCATGCTCCCTTATTTCCGGGAAGTCTACGGCTCGCCCTCCAGCCTCCACCGCTTCGGCCTCCAAGTCCGCGAAGGCCTCAAGGAAGCCCGCCAGAAAATCGCCGCGCTGATCAACGCCGAAAGCGAGGAAGACCTCATCTTCACCTCCGGCGGCACCGAATCCTCCAATCTCGCCATTAAAGGCTTCGCCGACGCCAATCACCGCAAGGGCAACCACATCGTCGTCTCCGCGATCGAGCATCCCTCGGTCATGAACTCGATCGAGTACCTGACCAAGCACGGCTTTGAAGTCAGCTCCGTTCCCGTCAACGCCATCGGCCAGATCAACCCCGAGGACGTCCGCGCCGCCATCACCGACAAAACGATTCTCGTCTGCGTCCATCTCGTCAATCACGACATCGGCACGATCCAGCCCGTGAAGGAAATCGGCAAGATCACCGCCGAAAAAGGCATCGCACTTTATTGCGACGCCCTCGCCGCCGCAGGCTGGATGCCCATCGACGTCCGCGATCTCGGCGTGCAACTCCTCAGCTTCAGCCCGCACCGCTTCTACGGCCCCAAGGGAATCGGCGTGCTCTATCGCAACCGCAAGGCCCGCGTCACCAGCCATATTCACGGCGGTGTGCAGGAAGGCGGACGCCGTGCCGGAACGGAAAACGTCCCCGCCATCATCGGCGCCGGTGTCGCCGCCGAAGTCGCCATCAAAGAAATGTCCCAGCGCGTCGAGCACGTCGCCATGCTCCAGAAACGCCTCTACGACGGCCTCTGGAAACACATCAAATATATCAAGCTTAATGGCCCCGTGCCCGGCCCGCTCCGCATCTGCAATACGCTCAATCTCAGCACCGAATTCATCGAGGGCGAAGGCCAGCTACTCCTCCTCGATTACCAGGGCATCGCCGTCGCCAGCGGCTCCAGCTGCGTCAGCAAATCGCTCAAGGTCTCGCATGTTCTCAGTGCCATCCAACTCGACCACGCGCTCGCCCAAGGCAACATCATCATGAGCCTCGGCAAGGACAACACCGTCGAGGACGTCGATTACGTCATCGAGACCTTCCCCAAGATCGTCGATAAACTCCGCAACATGTCCCCCATGTGGAAGGAATTCGAGGAAGGCGTCATCGACTCGGTCATCGCCCCCACCGGCCGCGGCAAATCCTTCACCCAGCACGCCGCCGACATCTCCGGCAAGCCCGCGCATTGAGGAAGGCAGGTTTAGCCACAAAGATCACAAAAAGTGAATTGAAGAGGTCGCTCTTTTTCTTCTCAATATCTTTGTGTTCTCTGCGTTCTTTTGTGGCTAATTAGTAGTATGTCTTCTCCCCTGACTTCCGACGCCATCCTCGCCCAACTCCGCGGCGTCAAATATCCCGGCTACTCCCGCGACATCGTCTCCTTCGGCCTCGTCAAGGACGTCCAGGTCGACGGCACCCGCGTCAACGTGAAGATCGCCATCACCACCGCCGACGCCAACATCCCCAAGCAAATCGAAGAGAACGCGACCGCCGCCATCGAAT